>Ga0265320_10000212_pt1 | contig 47095 bp, 37 predicted proteins | sample 4827metaG_FD_202087 | JGI IMG/M metagenome (GOLD analysis project Ga0265320, IMG submission 202087) | Rhizosphere microbial communities from Carex aquatilis grown in University of Washington, Seatle, WA, United States - 4-8-27 metaG | ecosystem: Host-associated > Plants > Roots > Rhizosphere >... | reverse complement strand
TCGGCGAGACTCGCCTCGCCGTAGATCGGTACGAGGTAGCTCGCGTTCATGAAGCCGCCGGTGCCGTTGGGGTCGCTCACCTTGTAGACCGGCTGTCGACCGTCGCCCGGCGTGAGGTACACGTAGCCGAGCACCGCGTCCGCCGGACTCCGCACGTAGTTGTTGATGAGGTTCCCGTCCTGGCCGCCGGTGAGCGACGCGTCGTAGAGCGCGCCGGTGTCGTCTTTTCGCGCCGTGAACGGACGATCGCCGGCGCAGCGGTAGATCGCGTTCTTCACCGACAGCTCGCCGTTTGCTCCGACGAGCACGTCGCCGGGCGCGGGCATCGGGTAGATCCGGTAGTCGAGCGCGCCGGCGACGGGCTCGAAGTCGACGATCGTCGTGTCGCCGCGCTGGGTGACGTGGACGTTGTTCATCGTCGGCAGCGCCGGAAGCCCGCCGTCGGACGCGCCGAGACACGCGCCCGCCGTGCAGGTGAGCGCGCCGCCACACGATTTCCCCTCGCAGTCGGGGTCGAGGCAATCGACATAGCCGTCGCAATCGTCGTCCACGCCGTCGCTGCAGTTCGTCTCCGTCGTCGCGGTCGACGTGCAGCTCGGCGCGCCGCCGGTCGCCGGACTCGTGCCGCCCGTGCTGGTCGTGCCGCCGCTGCCGGGATTGCCGCCCGTGCTGCCGCCGTCGGGCGACGACGCGACGGGTTTCGGCCCCGTTCGCTTCGCGAGCACGTGCGAATCCGAGCCGCATCCCGCGAGAAGAACAACGGCCAAGCCCGGCGCGACCCACCTCGAGCGCTCTATCATCGTCGCCACTAGTGTGTCGGCTCTGAAAAACGGACCACGCCTTTTTTACAAACCCGAACGAAGTCCCAGGGTCAACGCTACCCCAGGGCGCACCGGCCACGGCGCCGCGACGCGATGCGACCCGCTCGCGTCTTCGACGTCGTAGTGCGTGTCGGCGAGGGACGCGTCCCCGAAGATCCCCGCCGACATTCGAAACACGCCGAGCGCAACGACGTACCGCGCCTCGAGTCGCAAGACGGGCACCGTGCTGCTGCTCGAACCGGACAGCGCGAGCGTCGGATCCGCGGTCGCCTTCGGCGTCGTTTTCGTGAAATCCGCGCCGGCGAGGAGCCCGAGCGAGAGCGCGCTGATCCCGTTCCGGGCGCCGATTTCCGGGCCGATGCGAAACGACGTCGCGTGGACGTCCGCGTCGAGCGCGTCGGTTTCGATCGATTGCCCGAAGCCGGTCTCGAGCTCCGCGCGGCCTCCGACGAACCAACGCGGCGACGCGCGAAACGCGAGCGCGACCTCGGCGCCGACGCCGTGATCGAACCCGAGCTCGTGCCCGGACCATTTCGCGAACCCGCGCGCGTCCACGTCGAAGTCGAACGACGATCGCCGGCGAGCGTCCGCGCCCGCGTCGCCCTCTTCCGGCGATGGTGCCCCCCCTAAATGCACTGCGTCGTTGCCTGCGGATTCGGGGTCGTCGCCTTCTGCGCTGATGCCGGCGCGCGCTTCTTCGCGGCTCACGCCGGCGTCGGAGCGGAGGAGCGCGACGGTCGACGTCTCCACGACCTGGCCGATCAATTCGCGTCCGAGCTCGTCGAGGCCGTTCTTCAAGGCGAGCCGCCGGAGCAGGAAGCGCTCGCCGGTGGGGCCGCGAAAATACAACTTGGCGACGCGACGACCCGGATCGGACACGAACACCCACACGCGCCCGTCTTGATTTTCGGAAAGGAGCGCGCGCGACGAAAATCGTTCTCGCGTTTCGTATTCGACGGCGATCCCTCGCCGCTCGAGGAGCTCGGACAGCACCGAGCGGAGCTCGTCGCTCGCGCCGGCGTCGCCGATCAAGACGACGAGCGCCCGCGCTTCGTCTCGGGACGCCGCGATGCCGCGTCGGCTCACGAGCCCGAGAGCGACGAGGACCAGCGGCGCGACGAAGCGGGCGAAGCAGCGAGCAATCCGAGTGAGCACGATCAGGGAGCGGGCGTGACGGTCGGACCGGGCAGCGCGACGAGTCTCGCTCTCGCTTCGGCAGCGTAAACGCTATTCGGATATTCCGCGAGCAGCCGTTGCCACGTCGTTCGCTCGGCCTTCGTGCGTCCCATTTTCTGGAAGCTCTCGGCGCGATTCACGAGCGCTTCTTCGGCGAGCTGCCCGGGCGCGCCCTTCAAATATTGTCCGAACTGTCGTTCCGCGTCGGACGGATCGCCGCTCGCGAGCAAGAGCTTGCCGAGCGACACGCGCGCGAGCCCCGCTTCGTCCGACGACGGAAACCGGTCGATGAGCTCGGAGTAAATCCGCTTCGCCACCGCGAAATCGCCGTCGCGTCGAGCCGCGTTCGCACTCTTGAAGAGCGCCGGCGCCGTCACGTCGGCGCTCGGCACGACGCGCTTCGGACGCGCCGCATTCGTGCTCGGGTCCGCGCGTTCCGGCGTCGCTTCTTCGATTTGTATTGGGGGCTCCATTTGCGGCGCGGACGGCGCGGGTGTGGGCGCTTCCGCTCGCGGCGCGGACGGCGCGGCGCTTCGCGGGGTCGCCGCCTTCGTCGCGTTCGCCGCCGGCGTGGACGCGTGCGTCGTCGACGCGAAGAACGGCGCCGGCACGACGCCGGCGAACATCGCCGCGGCCATCCCCGTCGCGCACACGAGGGCCGCCGCAGCGAGCACCGCGACCCGCCGGCGCCGCTTCGGCGACACCGACGGCGAACGCAGAGCGCGATTCGGCTCGGCCGACTCGAGGTGCGGCACGCCGAGCCCGCTCGCCGCGACGCGACCGAGGGCGGCCTCCGCCGCGCGCGCGATCAACGCCTCGTCCCCGACGCGAACCGCCGTCACGCGATCCAGATCGAGCCCCACGCGATGCGCGACGCGCAGGGTTTCGTCTCGCTCGAGCGCTTGCTCGAGCAACGCCTCTTCCGACTCCGACAAAAGCTGCCGCCGAGCGCGCGCGCTCAGATCCTCCATGGCGAGGGCAAGGTCCGGATCGCGGCGCGTCACGAGGCCCCCTCGATCGTCTCGCGCAACGCAGGGTCCGACGCGACGCGGATCCGAAGCTTGGCGAGCGCGTTGCGCAGGCGGCTCCGCACGGTGTTGATCGGCGCGGCCGTCACGGCGGCCGTCTCCTCGATCGTGTACCCGAGCACCGCGTGCAGCGCGAGCACCTCCGCTTGCAGCTCCGGCAACTCGGCGACCAGGGAACGAAGCCCCTGGCGCCGGCGATCGGCGGCGACCAGGTCGGCGGGCGAACGGTCGTCGCGGGCGAGGTGCGCGAGCTCTTCCGGCGGACTGTTCGGCGTGTGCCGCAGGCGATAGCCGGCGCGCCGCCGCGCGTTCATCGCCGTTTGCACCGCAATCCGGCAAGCGAAGTGCATCGTCGTGCACTCGCCGCGGAACCCGCCGAGCGACAGGTGGAGCGCGACCATCGAGTCTTGCAGCGTATCCTCGACGTCCGGGTGGTTCGCGCCGAGGACCCCGCGGATCACCCGCAGCATCGCCGGGCCGACCGCGACGAGGAGGGTGCGCTGGGCGCCCGCGTCGCCCTCGCGGCACAGCGCGGCCAGCTCCGCCAAAGGCTCGGAAGCGTTGGGCTCGCGGGCTTCCGGCACTTCTCGCGGCCGCTCGGCCGCGGATTCACCGGGCCGCGGAGCGGGCGAGAGGAGGCGCAGCATGTCCCCCTCTTGTACCGCCAGCCCGCGAAACGGACCAACGGGCCCGATTCGAAGGGCCGAAACCGCGTTTCCGGCGCGCGGTGCTTCGTCGGCCGCTCGGCTCGACCTCCCCGAGAACCCGTGACAAACGGTCGTCGTGCGTCACTTCCTTGTTCGGTGTTCGATGGCCCGAGCATTCGGCGTCGCGCTCGCGGCGACCTGGACGGGTTGCGCCGTGACGAAAGAGCCTGCGACCGAGTGCAACGTGTGCAAAACGGCGGGCGCGCCGCTGTGCAAGAACGACCTCGTCGATGCCGGCGCCGCGCCGACGACCGATGGCGGTAGCTCGTGCCTGCGCACGCTCTCGTTCTACGACGGCACGACGCCGCTCGGAGAGCCGTCGAACGGGCTCAGCATTTCCGTACGCTGGTCACCCGTCGACGCCTACGCGCTCTCCGGCGCCGAAGACATGCTTCGCTTGCTCGCCTGGAACGCAGAGACCGATTCACTGACGAAGGTCGCGGAATTCGATCACCAGCAGGACCGCATCTTCGTCGGATGGCTCCCGGACGGACAGTTCGCGGTCGCGGCGAGCCTCGACGTTCGGCTCTACGCCGTCGGTCGCACGCCGCCGTCGATCACCCAGGTCGCGACGTACACCGGGCACAAGGGCAGCATCTACTCGGTGACGATCTCGCCGGACGGAAAATACGCGTTCACGACGGGCGACGACGGCACCGCTCGGCTCCTCGCCGTCGATGGGCCGAGCGCGACGCTCACCCTGGCCGCGATGTTCACGGCACCGAAGACGCGAGTCTACGAGTCCGCGTGGTCGCCGGATGGAAAGAGCGTGTGGCTCGCCGCTCAGGATGGGGCGTACTTGCTCGCGGTGGACGGCGCGAGCACGGGTAGTCCGTCGCTTCGCGAGGTCACGGTCGTGCATCGGCAATCGTGGGTGACGGCGCTCGAACCGGCGCCGACGGGCACGGCGGTGCTCGAAGGCACCTGGCTCCCCTGCAACGCGCTCGAGCTCTGGAACGTCGCCAACGCCGTGGTCGAACCTCGCGAGGTGCTCGTCTTGCATTCGAGCGGATTGAAATCGATCACCTGGCGGCCCGACGGCGCGAGCGCGTTCTCCGCCGGGCACGACGACACGGTTCGATTTCATCACGTCGGCGCGGACCGACTCGACACCCTGGCGACGCTCGGAGACTACACGGCCGGCGTTCACTCGCTGAGCCTCTCCCGCGACGGTCGCCGATTGCTCGTCGCCGCAAGCCACCGCGATCGCATTACCGTCACCGACGTGAGCGGTTGTCAGTGAGGCGCGCGTTCACGGTGCGCGGCAGCAGCAGCGGATCGCGTTGTCGGTGGGCACCGTCGGGCTGAGCCAGATCGGCGTCACGCATTGGTCGAGACTGACGGGACCGTTCGCGCCGTAGGACGTGCACGCATTCGGATCCGCGGCGGCGTAGCTCACCCAGGTGTAGCCGCCGGTGTCGCCCGTGCCGTCGGGCGAGCACGAGCTCTGTGCGCACGTGAACCCCTGCGCGCTGCACGCCTGGTTGCACGTGGCAAACCCGTTCGATTGATGAAAGCAATCGCCGAGGAACGCGGGACAGCTGCCATCGGCGTTGCACGTGCCGCCGCCGCGACACGATTTCCCGCCGCACACGAGCGAGCCCGCGGGCGTGATGCAGAGACACGCGCCGAAGTGTCCCGTCGAGTCGCAGAGGTGCTGACCGGTCGCGGGCGCCGGACAGGTGCACGACTCCACGTCACCCGGCGTGCACGACGGATCGACGCCGGTGCTGCCTCCGCCTCCGGGCGGCTGATTCGAATCTCCGCCGGTTCCCGACGACGCGCCGGTTCCGCCGGTGGAATCGTCGGAGGAGCCGCCCTTCGATCCGCAGGCGACGCCGCACACGCCGAACAGCCCGAGCCATAGCGAAGCGACCCACTGCGCGCGTGTCATGCGTGCTGGAGCTTTCCGCGACCTTCACGCGCCCGGCAACCATTACCGTTCGCGACGGAACTTTGCGCGGCTACGTCGGCGCTACGTCGGATCGAGGGGCGGCGAGAGCAGGCGCGCGTAGCGCCCGACCTGCCGATAACCCATACGCGAATAGATCGGTTCACCGCCGCGACTCGCTTCGAGCGTCACGCGCCGCGCGCCGCGCGCGAACGCGGCGTTGGTCACGAAACGCGCGACCGCTTCGCCGACTCCGCGACGGCGCGCGCCGGGCACGGTGCCCACCCAATAAACACCGCCCACGCCCCTCGCGGCGTTCACGATGGACAAGGCACCGCCCGCGGGCGTTCCGTCCACCTCGGCGACGACGATGCTCGCGCACGACGCGAGCACCGAGGCGGGCCGCGCGAAGAGCGAATCGGCGACCTTCGGCGGCAAGCCGAACTCCGCGTACGCTTTCAGGCTCGCGCCGACGAAATCCGAAAGCGCGCCGGCGTTCGTGACCGGTCGAATGACGACGTCGGGCTTCGGCTCGCGGGAAACTGGCGCGTCGATCACCATCGCCGGCAGCTCGTCGAGCGAAACGAATCCGTGCGCTCGGGCGTAGCGGCTGAGCTCGCCGCCGCCCGCTTCGCGATCCCAGAGCACGTAGCGTCGATCCGGAAAGACGCGATTCGATTTTTCGATCGCGCGCTCCGGCGACGGCGGTTCGTCGACGAAGAGCGCCGCGTTGGAGTACGGCGTCGGAAAACGGCTCTTACCGCGCACGAAGAGCGCCCCGGTTTCTTCGATGACGTCGGCGCCGTCTTGCCACGCCACCATCTCGGAGAGCGCCGTCGCGAGCGACGTCACGCACACCACCATCGGGTCCATGCGGAAGAGCTACACCCGCCTCGCCGCCGAGGAAACTCGAACGACGCCGTGGTAACGTCCGCCCCGCTATGGAGCAATTTCAGCGGGACTTCATCGAATTTATGGTGCGGTCGAACGTGCTCACGTTCGGCGACTTCGTCGCGAAGAGCGGACGGAAAACGCCGTACTTCGTGAACACGGGACGCTATCGATCGGGCGCGCAGCTCGCGCGACTCGGCAGAGCGTACGCGGACGCGATCGAAGCGCGCCTCGGCGACGCGTTCGACGTGCTGTTCGGCCCGGCGTACAAAGGGATCCCGCTCGTCGTCGCGACGGCGATGGAGTTCCAGAATCGCGGACGCGACGTGGGCTTTGCGTTCAACCGCAAAGAGGCCAAAGATCATGGGGAGGGGGGCACCCTCATCGGCTGGGAGCTTCGAAGAGACGACCGGGTCCTCATCGTCGAAGACGTGACCACCGCGGGAACGTCGATTCGCGAAACGGTGCCGCTCCTCCGCGCGCACGACGGGGTGAAGCTCGCCGGCCTCGTCGTGGGCGTCGATCGGCAAGAGCGCGGAACCGGCGAGACGAGCGCGCTCGCCGAGGTCGGCCGCACCTACGAGATGCCGACGTTCTCCATCGTCACGATCGACGACGTGGTCTCGTACCTGAGCACCCACGACGTGGACGGCGTGCGCATCATCACCGAAGAGCTCGGCGCGCGCATCGCCGACTATCGGAAACAGTACGGCGCGCGGTGAGCGCCGCGGGTCGCGTGCGCTTTTCGGCGGCGGTTCAGATCCCCGTCGCGACCTTCGACCGAAATTCGAGGTGCACTTGCATGTGCCCGCCCGGCTGCCCCGGCGGCGCCGACTGTCCGTCGGGCGTGAGATTGCCGAGGAGCTGGTCGTCGAGATCGGCGTGCAACATCGTCGGATCGGACGCCGTCACGATGAGCTGGTCGGTCGCCGAGCCGTTGAATTCCTCGATGTGGTGCGGCGGAATGCCTTGAAAGCCGAGCTGACCGCCGGCCACGTAGCGCTTCGTCGTGATGCCGAGGCTCGCGTGATCCCCTTCGATGCTCGCGACCTTCACCATGCGATACGAGAGCACGTCGAGTCCGGCGAAGGTCTCGCGACTGGTCACCATCCAGTAAGCGTCCGCGCCCACGGGATCGGTGGGGTACGGCAAGAACAAGAGCACGAGTGATTCGCTGGCCGAGCGGAGGAGCACGCCGAGCGCTTCATCCATGTCGGGCGATGCCGTCACCGCCGTCACGCGCGCGCCGCCGTTCGGTCCGACGTCGAGCTCGACCTTGCTTCCTTTGATCTTGCCGATCTGCTTGTCGGTGCCGGGCGGCAGTTCGCCGGGCTGTTCGGAAGCAGCCGCGGGCTTCGCGCCGACGACGCGCGCGACGACCTTCGACGGGCCGGCGGGCGCGGCGGGGTCCGTGGAAGCGGCAGGCGAATCGAGAGCGAACATCAGCTCGATGGTCGGCATCGCCGCGCGCGGCCCCATCTGAAGCGCGATCTGCATTCGCGCGCCGAACTTTTTGCCGGCCTTCGGAATGCCGCCGACGAGATGCACGGTCGGGCCGCTGCCCTTCGAGCCCACGGCGATCTTCGGGAGGTCGCCGGGGCGCATTTCACGATCGGCAACCCCGGGCGCGAAGACGCCGTTTTCCGGCGGACCCCCCGCGGGCGTTCCGGGACCGCCGCTCCCCTGCGCGACCTGAGCGACGGCCTCGGCGATGCTCTTGTCCTCCGCCGACGAGTGCGGGACGCCGCCGTCGGACGGCTTCGCCGTTTCCGCGGTGGCCGCCGTGCCTTCCTTTTTGTCGCACGCGGTCGAAACGAGGAGCGCAAGAGCCACGCCGATGAAGGACGAACGTCGATAGGCCATCTCGGCCGAGTAACCTAGTAGGACGAGTCCATCGAAGCGATGGGAATTTCGACGCCCCCGCATGGGGGGAGGGCATCGAAATTCCCCTGCAAACTACACGTTTGACTCGTCCACACTCGTCCAAGGTCCCGCGCATTGTGTTCGGGAATTGCAGGGTCTGGTGTGGGCTCTTCCCCCGTCGATTTGTCACAATAAGGCCGTGGCCGCACCGGACCGGCTCCCGCGCTGGGCGCTCGCGTCGTCGCTGGGCGTGCACGTCGCGGCCGGCGTCGTCCTCGGGCTGGTCTTCGCCATGCCGCGCCCGCACGACCGGCGCGAGCCTCCGAGCTCCGACGTCTGGGCCGGCGACACGATGGAGATTTCCGACCTCGCCGAACCTGCGCGCGGCCCGAGCCCTGCCTTCGCGGGGGAACACCCCGAAACGCCGTCAACGGCGAACACGACGGGCGGCGATGCGCCGGAAGCGGCAAGCACCGCCGCGTCTCGGGCGGCGCATGCGCCGCCGCCGGAACGAACGCAGCCCCCGCCGCTCCGAAACGCCGACGGCACTGCCGTCTCAAGGCGCTCCGCGTCGCGCCAGGTGCCCCCCCAAAAAACAAAGACGGAGGATCCGGCGGACGCGCTCGCTCGGAAAATTCTCGACTATGCGCCGACGAGCGGAGCGTCGACGCACGAGTCGGAGGCGGCGCGCGCCGAACCTCGGGCGGCGGCCGCGGCATCGACGAACGGAGCGGAACCGGTTGGCGGGGCGTCGGCGCCGAGCTCGTCGCGGGTCTTCGCTCGCGCCTTTGCGCGCGCGATCCCCATCGCAAACTCGGGCGACGACGCTTGGGACACCTTGCCGACGGGCGCCGTCGGGAGCGCGCGTGTGACCATCGTGGTGGACGAAAACGGCAACATCGCGAGCTCGACGATCCACGACAAGCCGGACCCTCCACCGGAAACGCTGTCGCGTCTCATCCATCGGACCTTGGCGCTCATCGCCGGAGGACGCTTCGCACCGATTGGCACCGCCGACGGCGACGAGACCCTCGAATTGAACGTGACGCTCTCCGATCGCCCGATCGACAACGGCCCGCTGTCGCTCGGTTTCGAGGCGCCGACGCCGGGGAAGGCCGGCAAGGCCTATTTTCAGCGCCCTTCGGGCCGATTCGTGCTCGTGACGATCGCCGTCCTTCAGTAGAAGAAAAGAGCGCGAGCTCGTCCGAGACGACGTTATTCCTCGTCGGGGGCGCCGCCCGAACGCGCGAGATCCTCGGCCTTCACCTTCGACGGATCCATGCCGGACGCGCGCTTGGTCATGGTCTGGAACAACTCGTCGAGCGACGGCAAGGCGCCCTTGATGAACCGGAGCGGGTTCACCCGCGCGACGATGAAGGTCTTCAAGTACGGGCTCGTGTGACCGGCGTCCTTGAGCTTCGCGACCGCGACGGATACCGCGTCGTCGAATGCGAGCACGAGGCCGGCGCGACGTTCGCGCTCTTTCGCGGCGTCGGCGAGTGGCGCGTCGATCCACGTATCGACCTTGCGGAGGACCGGATTGTACGCGCCGCCGGAGAGTCGCGGCCGCTCCTGATACGCGAAGCCGAGCGTCGCGAGCGCGGGCTCCTCGAACTCGAGCTGATACTCGGTTTCCTTCTGCTCGCTCAGCGTCGCGAGGTCGCGATACATCCGCACGACCTCGAGCGCGCGTTCCCGCAGGTTGTGCGCCTTCTCGATGTTGAGCGCGAGGATCTGATACGCGACGGCGCGCTCGGGCACGAGGAGCGCCACGACGGTCTTCGCGCCGAGCTCGCGGAGCGCGGTGAGCCGGTGATTGCCGTTCGGCGTCAGGTACTTCTCTTCGTCGCGCACGGCGATGATCGGATCGAGAAACCGGCGCGTCTTGTCCATCGCGACCGTCAGCTTGCGGACGTGCGCGTCGGAGACGTCGCGCTGAAACGGCGTCGGCGCGACTTTTTCGAGCGGAAGCGCGGTGAGGAGCAGCGCATGGCCGCCGAGCGGCTCGCGATACGCGCCGAGCACCGCGCCGCCGTCGGCGCGCACTTTCTCCGCGAGCTCGAGCAGCGTGCCCTCGAGCGGATCGATCGCGAGCTCCGTCGAGACGAGCCCGGTCGGCTCGAGCTTCACGCCGCGCCGTTTTTTCGTCCCTGGTGCTTTCGGCGCCTTCGGTGCCTTCTTCGCTCGCTTCTTGGCGGCCATGTTGAGCGACACCGTAGCCGACAAAACGACATCGGCGAGAGCGTCTCGAGGACGCGCTCGCCGATTCAATGTGAGGCAAGTGGGCTCAGATGTACGGTTTCAGGTCTTTGACCGCGTTGTCCTTCAACTTGAATTCCTTCGCGTCCTCGTGACACGACGTGCACTTCACGTCCTTGCCATCGGCTTTCATCTTCTTCACCGAGGTCTTCATGAGGTCCTTGGCTGCCTTGCGTCCCCCCGATTTGCAGGCGCTCTGAACCGCCGGGTAGTGGAACTTGGTCGCCGTACAGTCGTCGCCAGCGTGCGCGACCGCGGGTGCGAACACGCCGACCATGGCGCCGCCGGCGAGCGCGGCCGCGAGGACGAACGAGGAAAATCGTGAGGTGCGAGAGAAAGACATTCGGTGAACTCCTTGGTCGGGACGTTTTACGCGAAAGAAACTTTGAATATTCCCTCCGGCTCACCAAAAAGTTGGATCCGGGTGGGATGCGGCCTCATTCGACGGCCGGTCGGGGCCGTCAATTCGAATGACGCACCGCAGGAGGGTGAAAATCCCTAAGTGCCGCCCTTGTTGGTGGTCTGCGACGTGATGAGCTCGGCGAGCTTCTGGATGTCGTCGTCGGAGAGCTTCTTCTTGAAGCTCGGCATCGACGCCACCTTGCCGAACAGGTCCGGCGCCGACGAGTCGCGAATGACGCGGACGATCCAATCCTTCGACGCGGCGTGGAAAAGATTGGGGCCGTCCGACGTCTCGCCCGGCTTCACCTCGTGACAGGTGTTGCAATCGACGTCGTCGGCGAAGAGCTTTTGACCTTGCGCGGCGAGCGCCGCGTCCACCGGACCGAGGCCGTCGCCTTGAATGCTGTAGAGGTATTCGACGAGCGGCTTCAGCTTCGCGTCGGGGAGATCTTTGGCCGCGTACGGCTCCATCTCCTTGTGAGTTTTCGTGCCGCCGAAGAACCGCTTGTCGTGCGGGTTGCGAATGACGGCGCTGAGCCACTCGCGATCCTTGAACTGCGTGAGGTTCGGGGCTTCTTCGCCGCCCGACGCTTCGAGCGTGTGACAATTCTCGCAGCTGTCTTTGAAGAGCCGCCGCGCGGCGACCTGCGGGTCGTTCTCGAACACCGCGTCTCCGCCTTGCGGCAAGACGCCGGCTTTGGCGAGCTCGCGCGAGCGCGTGCCCTCGTGCACCTGCGCGATGACGGCCTTCTGGTATTTGAGGTCCTTCGCGTCGTCGTGGAGCGCCATCGTGATGAGGACGATGATGCCGCTCATGATGAGGGCGAGCCCCGCCACGACCGGCATGCGCTCGCCCATTTTCCGGCTCTGCGCGCGATCGATCCACGGGAGACCCGCGAGGAACGCCGCGAGCGCGCCCGGGATGACCGCCGTGCCGATGAACTGCGTCGGACCTTCGAAGTACTTGAGCAGCTGAAAGAGCGGCAAGAAGTACCACTCGGGGCGCGCCTGGAAATTCGAGGCGGGCTGCGCCGGCGCGTACAACGTCGCGCCGTGCGTGCTGAACGTCAAAAGGACGAGCACGCACGACGTGAGCGCCATCAAGAGGACGTCCCAAAACAACTGGCTCGGAAAGTACCGCTGCTTCTTTTGCTCGAGCTCGGCCTTGGGAAGCTCGGGCGGCGTGACGCCGTGCTTCTTCACGAGCGCGATGTGCACCGCGAGCAAGCTGAAGAGCGCGATCGGCAGCACGAAGACGTGCAGCGTGAAAAACCGCGTGAGGGTGAGGTTGCCGCACTCGGTGCCGCCCTGAAGCAAGACGCGAAGAGGCGCGCCGCCGGGCATGCTGCCGAGAATGCTGGTGGCAACTTGCGTGGCCCAGTATCCCTTTTGATCCCAGGGCAAGAGATAGCCGGTGAGCGCGAAGCCGAGCACCGGCGCGGCCATGACGAGGCCGCTCAGCCAATTGAGCTCACGCGGCTTCCGGTAGGCGCCGGCGAGGGCCGTCTGCAACACGTGCAGGACCGTCATCACGACGACCGCGGACGACCCGTGATGGTGGAGCCCGCGAAGGAACCAACCTGCGGTGACCTGGTCGTTCAGGTATTCGACGCTCGCCCATGCATCGGTCGCGGACGGGCTGTAGTAGCTCGCGAGCAAGATGCCGAGCACGGCTTGCTGCACGACGAGAAAGACGAGCACGCTGCCGAACGAGTAACGGAGCCTCGCGCCGCCCGGGAGCTCTTGGTCGGCGAACCAGGACCACACGGCTCGGATCGAAGCGCGATCGTCGAGCCAATCGACGAGCGCCTTCATTCAGACGACCTCCTTGGTCGCAGTGCCGGTTCGGAACCTCTGATAGCGAACGGCGACTTTGCCGTCCTTCTCTTCGAGCTCGAGCTCGTCCATCGGGCGCGGCGCGGGGCCGCCCGCGACTTGCCCGTCGATCGTGTAGAACGCGTTGTGACAAGGACACTTGAACTTTTGCGCGTCCGATTCGAAGTCGAAGGCGCAGCCGAGGTGTGGACACACCGAGCTGAACGCGCGGAGCTTGTCGCCTTTGCGGATGATCCACACCGAGCCGACTTTCACCTGCAAGATGCGGTTCCAGGCGTCGCGCCTGTCGGCGAAGACGTCGACCTTGAGCGGCTGGCCCTCCTTGAAGGTCGTGGATTTGCCGACTGGGACGAACCCGTTCGCACCGGTGACCGTCGGATGGCCGAGCGGATACGTCACGTACGCGGCCGCCGGCCCGGCGACGACGGCCGCAAGCCCGACGCCGATGCCGCCGATGCCCACCGTCTTCAGAAAGTGGCGGCGCGAATCTTCGGGCGCGGCCGAGCGCGCGACGGGATTTCCCCGGTCTTTTTCATCGCCTGAGGCCATGGTCTTTGTCCTACGTGGCGCGGGGGCGGCGAGTTACGTCGAGCCCCGCAGGTACGGTCACGAAACCAGAAACGCCGGTCGAATTCGACCAGCTCACTTGCCCGATAGAGTGGCGAGCGATCACTCCTTCGGATGGCAGGAAAAGCAGCTGACCCCCGCGGCGCTCCCGGGTGGCTCCTTGAGGAGCTTCGCGAACGTGGGCACGACCTGCCCCATCATGAACTCGGTGATCTTCTCGTCGTCGTCCTTGCCGGCGGCGATGGGGTCCTTCTCGGCGAGCGCGTAGAGCGAGTTCGGCATCTTGAAGTCGACGCGATCCATGTCGTCGCCGTGACACGTGGTGCAGTCGAACTTCGTGTAGCCCTTCGCGTCGTACGATTGGAACAGGTGGCGCATCGTCGGCTCGACCTGAGCGGCCATGAATCCCTGCTTTTCGTCGTGCGTTTTCTGGTGCCACGGCACATCCGGTGCGCCGATGTTCGGCGGCTCCGGTGTACGGGCGTGGCTACCCCCGCCACCACAGCCGGACGCCGAGAACGAGAGGAGAAGCGCCGCGCCGATGACCTTCGAACGCTTGGAAATCATGTTCTTTTGGCGGGCGATGCTCGGTGAAAACCGGCGTGGGGTCAATGCAAACCCGACGGGTCCCGTGAAGCGTAGGGTGCCGGCGTGAACCTGGTTACATTGGCTTCTTCGGGCGCAACGCTGCCGTCGGCGCTACAGTTTTTTCATCGCCATGGTCGGCCGGGCGCTCAAGACGGCAATGATCGCGGCCGCCGTCTCCATTGCGGCGTGCTCGCGCGCGAGGGTCGACGGACGCACGCGACCGGCTCCGACGCCAAGCGTCAGTGCGACGCCCGAAGCGCCTCGCGAGCGCCGCGTTCCCGATGATGTCCCGTCGCATGATCCATCGCTCAAGCCCCCGCAAGGCTACCGGCGCATGGCCGTCGGCGGGATCGCGCCGACGTCCGACGGACAGGCCGTCGTGCTCACCGACGATGCCGAAAGAACCGGGCTCATTCTCGACGTCGGCGGCACCGAGGCGCTGGCCATCGCGCTTCGACTCGAGCACAAGAAGTTCGCGCGCCCGCTGACGCAAGATCTCCTCGACGACGTCGTGAAAAAGTTGGGCGGTGACGTCGTGGCCGCGCGCGTCGATCGCTACGAAGACGAAGTGTTCTACGGCTCGGTGCTCATCCGCAAAGACGGGCGCTTGCTCGACGTCGACGCGCGGGCGAGCGACGCGGTCGCGCTGGCACTCGGCGACGCGGTGCCGCTCTATGTCGCCGAAAGCGTCCTCGACCAGGTCGGCGTCGACGTCGAGCGCTACGATTTTCGGCATTTCGTGGGCGCGTCCCACGAGACGAAAACGACGGCGCGCGTCGGCCAAGTCGAGCTCTGATCGCTCAGAAGGGCGGCGGTTCGTCGGGAGTGCCGGCGTCCGAGTGCGCGCGCTTCGCGGGGGCGGCCAGCTCCGCGGGCGGCGCGCCGGCGTCGGGCGGCGGAGCGACGGTCGTCGGCGCCGTCCCATCGATGAACTCCTCGTCGATCGCGCCGTCCTGGCCGTCGCGCGCGAGAAGACCAGTCAGCGGATCGATGCGCGCGGTCACGATGGTGCTCGGTCGCGAAAAATCCGTCACGGGGCGGCCTTCGTTCGCGGCTTTCATGAACGACACCCATGCCGGGAGTGCCGTCGAGGACCCGGACTCGCCGGGACCGAGCGGCAACGCGTCGTCGTAACCGACCCAGACCCCGACCACCATGTCGGTCGAGTAGCCGACGAACCAGGCGTCCTTCGCGGCGTTCGTCGTTCCGGTTTTTCCGGCGACCGGTCTGGCGAGCGCGAGCGCACGACGTCCGGTTCCGTAGGTGACCACACTGCGCAGCAAGCTGGTGACCAGGTAGGCGTCGTCCGGGTCCATCACGCGCCGCGACGGCGGCTTCGGCGGGAGCGGCAAGGAATTGCCGTGAAAATCGACTATTTTCTCGATGAGGATCGGCGAGGCGACCTCGCCGCCGCTCGCGAACGTGTCGAACGCGTTGGTCAGCTCGAGGGGCGTGACCTCGTACGACCCGAGCGCCAAGGAATCGTCCGCGCCGAGGCGCGACTCGATGCCCGCCGCGTGCGCCCATTCGACGACGTTCGCGCCGCCCGCGTCGCGAAAGACGCGCACCGCCGCGGCGTTGTCGCTGCGAGCGACCGCGTCGCGAACCGAGATGCGGTGCGTCGATGGATCGCCGCGCTTGTGCACGACGTTCGGCACTTCGAGCACCGTGGCCGGCGTGATCTGACGCGCGTGGAGCGCGTAGCTATAGAGGAAGGCCTTGAACGACGACCCGGGTTGTCGATGCGCGGCGGTGGCACGGTCGAGACCGCCGGGAACGCCCTCGGCGCTGCCGACCAGCGCGAGCACCTCGTGCGTCCGGACGTCGATCGCGACGAGCGCCGATTCGGGGCCGAGCTCGAGCCGGAGCGGCGGCTCTTCCGCACCCTCCGGCGGCACGCCGAGGCTCACGCGGAGCACCGCGTCCTTGCTCGTGAACTGCGACGGCGAGAGGCCACCTGGGTTGTAGCGGCTCTCGAGCGACAGAAAAACGCGTCCCGTCACCGTTCCGACGCGCACGTCGATCGTGCCGAGGCGATCGTCGGTCCGGGTGACGACGCCGACGTACACGTGATTCGGAAGCGGCGTCCCGGTGAACGGTGTTCCCCACGACGCATGCGCCGTCGCCAAGTAAGGCGGCTTCAGATTGTGGCGCGTCGCATAGGCGTCGAGGTTCTCGCGAACGGCATGACGCGCCGCAGCCTCGAGCGCGGGTGAAATCGTCGTCGCGATCTCGAAACCGCCGCGCGCCGCGGCAGGGCCGGCCACGGTCTGCAAGAGGTCCTTCGCGGCGTCGACCGCTTCGGGACAGAGCTCGCTCTCGCGATCCGCCTCGGGCGCGAGCTTGAGCGGGGCGTCGCGCACCTCGTCGTGAAGCGCTTTCGTGATGAACCCCTTCGCGAGCATCTGGTCGAGCACGTAGCGCCGTCGCTCGAGCGCGCGCTCGGGGCTCCGTCGCGGCGAAAACCGCTCCGGTGCCGCGACGAGCCCGGCAAGAACGGCCGACTCAGGAAGATCGAGCGCCCGCGCCTTCTTCCCGAAGTAGTAGCGCGACGCCTCTTCGATGCCGTAGCGGCCGTGCCCGAGATAGATGTGGTTCAGGTAGAGATTGAAGATCTCGTCCTTGGTCAGATACTGCTCCAGGCGCCGCGCGAGGATCGTCTCCTTGATCTTCCGCTTCAAGGTGCGCTCGGGATCGAGGAGCACGTTCTTCACGACTTGCTGAGTGATCGTGCTCCCGCCTTGCCGCGTCGCGCCCGCACGAAGATCGGCGGAGAGCGCGCGGAGCATGCCGAGGTAGTTCAACCCCTGATGCTCGTAGAAGCTCGCGTCCTCGGCGGCGAGGAACGCGAGCTTCGTGCCGTCAGGGACGTCCTTGAACGGAATCACGGTGCGTCGCTCGGTGAACAGATCGGCGAGCACGGTCCCGTCTTTCGCGAGCACGCGGGTGAGCTGGAGCGGGCTGTAGCCGGACTTCAGCTCGACGATGCTCGGCAGGTCCGCCGAGTAGTGCGACACGACGAGGTAAGTCGCCGTCGCGCCGAGCACGATTGCGGCGAGCACGACGACACCGGCCACCTTGAGCGCCGGAAGAATCCGCTCTGAAAGACGGCCCGGTCCGGGTTCCGCCTTCGAAACGTCGGCTCGCGAGGTCCTACTTTCCAAGGATCTTCATGATACCGATCGCGAGTGCCACGCCGAAGAGCAAGCACACGACCGCCACGACGACGAGAAGACCGAGCCCCGGACGCCGGGGTTGGCTCGTGCCATGCGTGGTGGCCGACGCCATCGCCGCGGAAAGGGCCGCGCTCGGAGGAGCAGGAGTCATCTCGAAGATGCTGTCGACCAGAGCCCCGGCGTCGCCGCCGAACGGGCGAAGCGCGACCGCGAATTCGATCGCGCTCTGAAAGCGATCTTTCGGGCTCTTGGAGAGGGCCTTGGCGACGACCTCGTCGAGCCCGCGCGGAAACTTCAGCCCTTCGACGCGTGCGCTCAGAGGAATCGGCGGTTCGACGACGTGCTTCTGGATGTATTCCATCGGGCTCTTCGCGTCGAAAGGGAGCTTGCCGGTGAGCGCCTCGTACAAGATGACGGCGAGCGAATAGATATCGCTCGTCGCCTCCAAGCTGTGGCCTTGCGCCTGCTCGGGAGACATGAACTCCGGCGTGCCGAAGACCATTCCCTCTTGGGTGAGGTTCACCGAACCGGGGCGCATCTGTTGCTCGGTGACCTTGGCGAGCCCGAAGTCGAGGAGCTTCGGGTATTCCTCGATGCCCATCTGCTTCGACAGGAAGATGTTCTCGGGCTTGAGATCGCGATGGATGATCCCCATCGAGTGCGCTTCTTGCAGCGCCCCACAGGCCTGAATGAGGATCGGAACGGCGCGCTCGACGGTCATCGGCCCGTCGCGTTTGACGGCGCGGTTCAGGTTTCTTCCCTCGAGAAACTCCATCACGATGTAGAGCGAGCCGTCGTCGAGCTCGCCGTACGAGAACACCTTCACCGTGTTCGGGTGGTTGAGCTGCGCCATGGCGCGCGCCTCGCGTCGAAAACGCGACGCCAGATCTTGCCGGTTCGTGAGCTTCGGATGGAGGATCTTGATCGCCACCATCCGGCTCATGTCGGGCTGCTCGGCCCGGTACACCGATCCCATACCCCCGGTTCCGATCCGTTGGACGATCCGGAATTCGCCGTTCAAGATCTCGCGACCCAGGAAGGGATCGTTCGGCCGGGCCTGCACCACGCTCGCAGGGATACCAGACCTGGCGATAGACTACGAGGGCAGGACCTTGGTCATGAGTGAAGACGTCACGCCGAATCTCGCGGAGTTTCGCACGAGTCCACTGCTCGCCGGCGCCGGGTTCCGGCATGCATTCTTCACGAGGCGCGGCGGCGTTTCGACGGGACCCTACGCTTCGCTCAATTTCTCCGTGAAAGTCGGAGACTCGGCGTCGTCGGTCCAGACGAACCTCGAGCGCGCGGCGGCGGCGCTCGGCGTCGATCCGTCGAGGACGTTTTTTCTTTCGCAGGTCCACGGAGCGGACGCCCGGGTCCTCGGAGAGGGCGACCAGCGGCAAGACGTGCTGTTCTGCGAAGCGGACGCGCTCATCGGCGTCGACCCGGCGAGCGCGGTTGCCGTTCGCATCGCCGATTGCATCCCGATCCTCGTCGGAGACCGAGCGAGCGGCGCGGCGCTCGCGATCCACGCCGGCTGGCGCGGCGTGGTCGCCGGCGTGATCGAACGCGCCGTCGACCGACTGCGTGAGCTCGTCGGAGGCCCGGGCGACCTCGTGGCCGCGATTGGCCCCCACATCACCTTACCCGCGTTCGAGGTGTCCGACGACGTCGCGACGACGCTTCTGTCGTGCTCACCGGACCCCGCCGTCGTCGATCGGTCTTTCGGCGCGAAGCCGCACGTCGATCTCGGCGCCATCGCTTCGGCGAAATTGCGACAAATTGGGTTGTCGGACAATTCCGTCGATCGGGTGCCTGGTTGCACCGTGTCGGAGCCCGGCGCGTTCTTCTCGTACCGCCGCGACGGCGCGCGCAGCGGACGGCATCTCGCGGCCATCGTGCCGCAAGGTTAGTCGAGGGCGCCCTGGGGTGGGAGCCGAGGTCGAGCCCCCGACCCAGTGCTCAGAGGCACTCCGGGCGCGGATGACGAATGCCGTGTTCGTCGGTGTAGTACGGCGTCGCGCAATCGGCGGGAGGAGCGCCGGCGCGCGCTTTGCCGGCGCGAACGCTCGGAGGCGAAGCCAGCGACGAATTGTCGAGCTTCTTCGAGTAGGGGTTCTCGATGGGCGCGTAAGGGTCGGACATGTCCGGCTCGGGAAGCGGCGTCGGAGTCGGCGGGGCTTCGACGACCGTTGGCGCGGGCGCTGCCGACTCCGTCGGCGCAGGCGCCGCCGGCGTTTCGGGCGGCGTTTCGGGCGTCGCGACGCGAGCGACGCGCGCCACGGGGGCGTGCCGCTTCGGGGAGGCCTGTTGTTCTCCGTCCACTCGAGTAGTCACACGTGACTCGTCGGTGCGCGACTCCCGACGCGGCGCCGCTTCGGCCGGAGGAGCAGTCGCTGGAGCCGCAGGAGGCTCGTTGGCGAGCGGCCCGGTCGGCAACGGCTCGGTCTTCGACGACAGCTCGGCCTTCCGTGGCAGCTCCGGCTTCGGCGCCGGCTCGGCCACGGGCGCCTCTTCCGCGACCGGTGCGACGGGTTTTCTTCCCGACGTCACCGTCGCGAAGAAGACGCCGAAGAACACGACGATCGCGGCGACCCCGCCGACGCGAAGGACGCGTTCGCCGGGATCGGCCCAGAACCAATCGACGACGGGCTTGGGCTTGCGCCGAAACAGCGCCGGATTGGTGCGCTCTTGCGACGTCGCGACCGACGAAGGAACGGCGGAGAGCGGGCGGCGGTCGAGCTTCAGCGTGTCTTGTTTCGCGCGATACGACGCGGCGGCGGGGACCGGCGGAGCTTCGGCCGCATGCGGCCGCGATTGCTCGGCGATGATGATGCTCGGAACGTCCTCGGGTGATTTCGTCTCGTCGGTCGCGCTCGCGCGACCGGGCGACTCGGGCGCGACCGGTACGGTCTCCGTGGCGATGCTGATCGAGGGCGACGACGACCCCTTGCCCGAGTAGACCGACGTGTCTTCGTTGTCTTCGTCGAAGGTCGGCGCCGGGACGATCGCGTGCGGGCCCTCGCCGGCGACGGGCGCCGTGGGCTTCTCGTTGTAGACCGTCGTCGTCTCGTTCGAGTCGTCGAACGATTCGGCCGCCGGAGGCGCGAGCCCGAGCGCGGTGGGCACGACGGAGGGGATCGTCCGCTTCGGGACTTCCACCTCGAGCAGGGCGGGAGGGGGCCGGCTCGAGCGAAGAGCCCACGCCGGTTTCGGCGGCGGCGTGCTCTTGCGGAGCGACGCGGCTTCCGCGGGGACCAGCGTCGGCTCCGTCGAGGCCGCGCTCTTGAAGAACGGCGTCGGGTCGTCGGTTTCCGGCGGTGCTTCGGCGAAGAACGGAGCTTCCGGGATGAGCGGCGTCGCCTCGTCCGTCGATACTTCGGCGAGGTGCGGCGTCGGAGCGTCGTCCTCCGACGGCGCGACCGCGATGGCCGGCGCGATCGCGAGTGGCTCGGTCGCGTCGAGCTCGGTGAGCGACAAATGGGTGATCGCAGTCGATTCGCCCGGCGACGAATACGGGATCGCGAAGGTCGGATCGGTCGGCGCATGAGCGTCGAGCGACGGGTCGCTCGCGAAAGGCGGTCGCGGCACTTCGACGCTCGTCTTGTCGAGCCGGCTCGACGTCGGTGACGACGGTCGCAGCGGCTCGTAGACGCTGGTCGGGCCTTCGTCCCAGATGGTCGACGGTTCGGCGGGCGGCGCGACGGGCGATAGATCGTCGAGCGTCTTCAAGAAACCCGGAGAGCTGTCGGTGACGAGCGAAGCGTCGGAGACCGTCGGGGTCGCTTCCATTTCCGCGACCGCGCGCTCGCGGTGCAACAAAGTATCACCGGCAACCTTTTCGACCCACTCGCCGACTTCGCGTGCCGAAGCGACTTGAACCGCTTCTTCCACCGCAATGCCGAACGCGCGTGCCGTCGCGTAGCGATCGTCCGGGTCGCGCGAGAGCGCCTTCATCACGACCTCGTCGATGCTGCGCGCAATCGACGGCACGACGGCGCTCGGCGGCGGGATCTCCTCGGAGAGGATCATGCGCAGCACTTCGGAAGCGTGCTCCGCGTCGAAGAGGCGTCGCCCGGTGAGCGCCTCCCAGAGCACGATTCCTGCGGCGAAAACGTCGGTCCGGCGATCGACGCCCTTCGCCTGCAGTTGCTCGGGAGCCATGTACGACAGCTTCCCTTTCATCTGCCCGTCGCGCGTCACCTGAACGCGCGCGGCGGCCTTGGCGACACCGAAGTCGAGCACTCGCGCGACTCCGTCGACGCCGACGAGCACGTTCTGCGGCGAGACGTCGCGATGCACGACCGCGAGCGGCCGCCCTTGTTCGTCCTTCGCTTCGTGCGCCGCGTGGAGTCCGTGCAGCATGCCCGAAACAATCCCGGTGATGACGCCGACCGGAACGTCGATGTGAAGGCGACGCGACGCCTTCAGGAGCCGCGAGAACGACTCGCCACGGATGTAGTCCATGACGAGGAAGAGCTCTTCCTCTCGAGCAACGACGTCCACGGTCGCGACGACGTTCGGGTGCTGGATGCGCGCGGCGAGGCGCGCCTCGTCGAGGAACATCGCGACGAACTCGGGGTCTTTGGCAAACTGCGGGTGCAGCCGCTTGATCGCGACCGTGCGCGAAAACCCGGCGGGCCCGAGGAGGCGACCGAAATGCACCGTCGCCATGCCGCCGGACGCCAGCCTGCCGTAGAGGGCGTAGCGGCCCACGACTCGAAACGGGCGATTATCTTGGAGATCCTCCATCTCAGGGGCTTTCCATGCGTGCCTTACCACTACTTGTCTACCGCGAACCGCCGCACCGCCGAAACGTTCTGGACGCTCCGAAATTTGTTGTTCTATTCGGCACTTGAAAGAATGGTTCGGCCAGGCCGGCGAGACTGTCGGCGCGAGTCGCAGTTACTGCGGCCGCACGGTAGTGTTACTTCTCTCCTGTTCAAGCCCAGCGCGAAGACCTGAATCGTGAATAAGACCGACGACGTAGCGTCTCCGATCTCGAAGCTTCGGTCCCCATCGCCCGACGATGGCGACTTCACGACGCATCCGATGCCCGTCACCGGTTCCGACGAAGCCGTGTGGCTCGTGAGCTTCAGCGATGAAGACGATCGCGAGCTCACGCCTTCGGCGATCGCCGAAGCCCTCGTGCGCGGGGAGATCGACGTCGACACCATCGTGTGGCGCGAAGGGTTGCCGGATTGGGTTCAGCTTTCGACGGTGCCGTCGTTGGCGCGACTGATTCCGTCGTCGGGTGAAACGGCGACGGCGCCCCTCGCCGCGCCGAAGCCCTCGCCCGCCGCGGCGACCGCGCCGAAACCCGAGAGCGCGAAGGACGAACCCACTTTCGTGAACGCGGAACCCGCGCGCGCCGAAGCCCAGCGTCCCGCGGCCGCGAAGCCCGCCGAGCCTCGAGTCCCGTTCGCGAAGGGAACGACGAAGATCGGTATTCCGAAGGTCGAGCCGGTGCGTCCGGCACTTCAGCGACTTTCCGACGGCACGCCGTTACCGCTGAAAGGGACGTCGCCCGCGACGCAGACGCCGCTGCCCGGAGGGAGACCGGTCGGCGAGCGCACCCTCCCCAAGCCGGGCGCGACGCCGCTCCCGGTGAAGGCCGCCGCGGAACGTCTCGCCGCCGCGAAGAGCGGAACGCCGATCGAGACGAAGCCCGACGCGCCTTCGCCGGCGCCAAAAGCGCCCGCACCGACGGCGAAGAGCACGACGAGCGTGTCGGCCAAGCCCGACGCCAGTGCGCGGAAGCCCGATCCGACGCCGTCCCCGAAAGTGACGGCACCGACGGTGCCGAAGGCAACGACGCCGGGAGCGCCGAAGACAACGACGCCGGGAGCGCCGAAAGTTTCGCCGAAGCCGCCGTCGCCGCGCGGCGCGAGTTCGACGGAAACGCCGGTGCCGTATCGCGCGCGTGCGAATTCGAACCCCGACATCTGGAAGGACGAAAGCGACGAGGCCGAGCCGATCAGCATCGTGCCCGACCCCGTTCGCCCGCCGAGCCCGACCGAAGCGCGCGCCATCCGGCGTGCAAAGGCGCTCTCGCCCGGAATCCTGGCGGTCAAGAAGCCGCCTGCTCCGCCCGCGCCTCGCGAGAAACGGCCCGTCAAAGAAACTCCGCCGCCCGCGACAGAGACCCAGGTCGAGCTCGCCGCTCCCGCCGCGAACGAGCTCGCAGCCCTCTTCCCCACGCGCACGGTGGACGACTACGAGTCGCTTCTGTCGCACAGCCAGGCCGAAGCGCCGCCGCTCGGCGCTCCGACCATCGACGTTGCCAGTTTGATGGGTCCCCCGGAGACGTCGGAGAAATCCGAGACGCCGCTCTTGGTGTCCCCGCTCCTCGCGCCGCCGGCGGCCGAGGACGAGGCGACGTACGACGTCCCGCTCGTCGAAGAGACCGACCCCACCGAGACCGAGTCGAACGCGAAGACGGTGCCCCTCGCCGAAGCGCGCCTCGCGCCGATCGCCGTACCTCCGGCTGCGCGCGCCCCGACCGCGCCTCGCGCGGCCGCCGTTACGACGAGCACCATCTCGAAGGCGCCGCCGCCCACGGAAAAAAAGCGCGCGCCCATCGTGCCGCTCCTCCTCGTGGGGCTCGGCCTGCTCGCGCTCGCGTTCCTAATGTTCAGGCCGTCGAGCGCGCCACAAGAGCCCACCGCGGAAGTGAAGCCCGAAGCACCACCCACGGCGACGGCGGAACCCGCCGCGGTGAGCACGACGCCGTCCGCACCCACGGCAGAAGCGCCCGCCGCGTCGGCGAGCGCCGCTCCCGCGGCACCGGCAGCACCCGCCGGCGTGCCCCCCAGCGCTGCCGCGACGCCGAACACCGCTGCGCCGGGCCACACGAAAGCAAGCGAACCGAACACCGCGATCGCGATCCCCACGACGAAAGCCGCGACCACGCCGGCTGCCGAGGCGCCCGCAAAGACGACACCCGACAAGGCACCTGGCACGCCGACTTCTGTGAAGGCGCAGCCCGAAGTCAACGTCGATGCCGACTTCGACAAGAGTGCCGCCGCAGCCGCGCTCGGCGCGTCGGCGCGACAAGCCTCGTCGTGTCGCAAGCCGGGGGACCCGAGCGGTGTCGCCACCGTGCACGTCACGTTCTCGAACGCGGGACGCGCGACCCGCGCCGTCATCGAAGGTCCGCCGTTCGCGGGCACGTCGACGGGCGGATGCATCGCCGACATCCTGCGCAAGGCGCAAGTGCCTCCGTACGGCGGCGAGCGTGTCACCGTGACGAAGCACGTCGTCATCGAGTGATCGCGCGCGTTTCGCGTGCCACACGGGCTCGTGCTTGCTCGAAGTCCCACGCCGCCGAATACTGATCGATCATGGGTCGTTTCGCGGTGTCATTGGGTGCGATGGTCGTCGTCGTTTCTCGGACGGACCTCGCCGACGCGCAGACGGCGCCCGCACCGACGGCAACCACGACGGCGCCGGCCGCCGCAGCGCCGGCCACGACGCCCGTCAAATCGGGAGCAACCGTCACCGCCGCCGCGACCGCGTCCGCTCCCGCCGCGGCACCACCGGGCAGCGTCGCGATCGCACCGGCGCCCGCAGCGACGCCGTCAGCGAGCGGCGCGGCGCAAGCAGCCGTGATCACGCCGCCACTCGGTTCGCCGCCCGGGCCGCCACCGGGTCCGCCGCCCGAGTTCGCGCCGGGCTATCCGCCGCCGCCCGGATACGGACCTGCTTACTATCCGCCGCCCTACGGTTACGGCGGCTACTACGGGCCACCGCCGCCGATGCACCTCAATCGCCCGCACGTGCACGACGGATTGTATTTGCGGCTCGGGCTCGGCATCGGTCGGCTCGGTGCGCACTTCACCACCGACAATAGCGCCGACTTCGGCGGAAGCGTCGACGGCTCGGTCGCGAACGTGTCCGGCGTCTTCGAGGTCGCGGTCGGCGGCACTCCCGCGCCGGGGCTCGTGCTCGGCGGCGGGCTCTGGTTCGACGGGACCGGTCGGCACGCAACCCACGACCTCAAAGTGAACGGCGTTCCGACGCAGAACGTCAGGTTCGACGGGGTCGACCTCGGCTTGATCGGTCCCTTCGTCGACTACTACATCAACCCGCGTCTCGGCTTTCACGTGCAAGCCGCCCTCGGCCTCGCGTTCGTGACCGTCGGCAGAGGCGACGACGGCCCGCACAGCTACGATCAAACCCTGGGCGGCCTCGGGTTCATGCTCGGCACCGGCTACGAATGGTGGGTCGCCGACCAGTGGAGCATGGGCGGCATCGTTCGTTTGCTCTACGGCACCGTCGGAAGCGGCCGCGACGAATACGAACAATGGAACTACAAGGTCCTCGCGATCCCGGAGATCGCCTTCGTCGCGACGTATCACTAGACTTGGTCTAGCGAGTGGGCAACGGGCCCCAGGCGTCTAGCGGGCGGGCACCCGGGCCAGGTCCACGGGATCGATGAAGTACACGTAGCCCCCGGCGACCTCGATCGTCAGCGGGTAGAGCACCTTCGACGCGAGCGTCGTGGCCGCGCCGCCGGTGAGCGGCGCGCTCAAGATCTGACCGGTGTAGTTGCCATTTCCGCCGTTCGCCCAGTACACGCGCTGGTCGTCGATGACCAGCGCGTACGGCCAGTCGCCGGGGCCCACGGAGACCGGTGCTCCTCCCGCGACCGGTGCACGTTGCACTCCGGCGTCCGTCCCGGAGCCCGAGCCCAACGTCGTCCAATATACGTTGGAGTCGTTGGCCGCGATGGCCCACGCGGCCGCCTGATTCGAGGCGAACACCGTCGGCGTGCTGCCGCTCGTCAGCGAGACGCTCATCACGGAATCGCCCGTGTTCTCCGTCCAGAACAGGCGAGTGGAGTTGACGGCGAGGCGAGTCGGGTGTCCCGAACTGAACGCGAGCGTGGTGACCGTGCCGCCACCGAGCGGAACACTTTTGATGTACCCGCCAGCGATGAAGTACGCGTTGTTTCGATCGACGACCAGCGATCCGGGCGAATCCTCTCCCGAGGCGAGCGCGGTAATCGCGCCGCCGGAAAGCGAGCGTCGGTTGACGAAGCCGGGGCTCGTGTTGGTGGTCCAATAGACGTTGCTCGCGTCCACGACGACCGACGAATCCGCTCCCACGATGCCGTCCACCGTATCGACGGTCGCTTGGTTCGAGCCGTCGAGCCCAGCCTGGTAGAAGACCATAGGGTTGGTGTTTCCATTCACCCAGTACACCTCGTTCCCGGAAATGGCGAAGGCGTTGAGGTCGCGGGGGTAGAAGAGATCTTGCTCGCCGTACGGATTGGCGTGCGCGTCCGTCGCGGCGTCCGCAGGCGGCGCGCTCGCGTCGAGCGACCCTTGCGGCTGGGAGGCGTCCTTGCCTCCGTCCGAGACGGTGCCCGTCGTCGAGTGACCGCACACCTCGTCGAACAGGGTCGCAGCTTGCATGGCGCTCGCGGCGCCGCAGCTCGGACCATTCAGCTCTGCGCTCGTGCTCGCGCCGTCGCGTGTGCAGGAGCAAATCGCCGTTGCTGCCGAGGCGCAGGAGCAATGGAGCGCGGATGCGTGTCCCGCGCACGACACGTCCACGTCGTAGCCCGAGGGGCCGCCCGGAGTGGTCGAGGCGAACGCGTCCTTCGTGTATTGGCAGTTGGAATTGCCGGCATCGGTGCGAGCGGCGCCGTCGGGATTCGCCGGGCTCGAGCTCGCGCCGTCTTGCACGCCGGCGTCGGCGCCGGGGACGGCGGGCACGAAGTACGAGAAGTGCGAAGCCTCTGCCCGCACGTGGGTTCCGTCCACCGCGGTGGTCGGTAGGGGCGCGTAGGCATCAGAGCCGCGCGGCGCCGTCAGGATCTCGATGGCGCTCGAGCTGGTTCCGGCCGGGACGCGAGCCGGCTCGAAGGGCAAGGTCAGCGTCACCGGTTTTCCGAAGGTGAGCCCCTCGGGTCCGAGCAGATAAGTCGCACCGACGACGCGCGCGTCGAGCGGACTCGGAGCCGACGGGCTCGGCTCGATCGTGATGAGCACGTTCTTCGAGAGGGCGCCCGGCGGAATGACGAGCTCCACGCCATCTCCCGAGACCGTACCCCCCGACGGCCCGACGAGGTCGCCGGCTCCAGCGTCCGGAGCTCCCGTATGGGCCGCCCTTCCCGGTGACGAACTCGAGCAGGCGCTCGGAGCGAACGCCACGAACGCCACCACTGCCACCCGCACCACCACCATCCGTCGAAGCATCGCCGACGGAAGTATCGGAGCGCACGACGTCCGTCAACGGAAGACGCCGCGCGATCGACGAACGACGATCGTGCGAAACACTCGCATCGATTGAGTGTCGCAGGCTCAGCAACCTCGACGTGCCTGCTCGTCTCGGCCGCCGCTATCGCTCCTCGCGTTGGGCATAGCAACGGCGTCCATGACGGTCAGTCAGCGCGGAAATGATCGCGGCACCTCGTCCTCTCGGACCGAGCAGCGCGGTACCCGAAAGAGCGCACTCACGATCGATGACCAGGTTCGCGTCGCAATCTCCGCGGGGTGAAAGACGACCGCGTTTCAAATGGCTCAGCGTTTGATGGAAGCGACGCTGATCCTCGTCTGAATCCAGGAACGCCCACGATGGTTCGGCGATCGTCATGTTTCGAGCTAGTGCAAACGTCGGGCCACGCCGGATGGCTGGCCACTCCGATGACGGGTCTTAGAAGACTAAGATGACTCACGGACGTTGGCTGAGCGGGGAAGGTGGTCGTCATTGCCGGAGCTGAAGGGAGCTTCCTCGATGCCGACGTCCACATCGACCAACCACGCCTCGGTGCACTGCCTCAAGGCGGCTTGCCTTGCGGCCGCATTCGCATTCGGATGTAGCGCGTCGACGGAGAAGCCCGCTCTCCAGGCGGTGCTGTCGAACGGCGACGCTCGCCACGAAACGTTCGAGGCGACACTTCGGGTGCTGGACCAGCATCCCGAGTACGTCGACGAGCTCTTCCAGCTGGCGCGAAAGCACCCATCCGCCCTCGACCGGTTGCTCGAGGACGACGCTCAGGCACTGTCGGACGACGAGTTGGCAACGCGGACCGCCGCTCATCTGGCCGCGCATCCCGAAGGCCTCTATCGGACGATGCTGAAGACGCTGGACGCCATCAGCGACAAGCAGCCCGCGATGGACGCCGTCGCGAAGGCGCTGTCGGAGCGACCACAGGTCGCGGCCATGATCATGTCGCAGCGCCAGGAAGCGATCATCCTGACGTTCACCGCGCTGGTGAAGGAAGTAGAAAAGAACGGCGATGCCCGGCGCGCGTTTCTCTCGGGCATGGAGCAGAACAGCGATGCTCTCGCGAGGTTACTCGTCGCCAATCCGCGTGTGCTCGGCGCCCTGGTGAAAGCGATGGCGAGCGCCGGGGTGAACAAAGGCAAGGCGGAGCTCGCCGCCCTCGGCAAGGCCCTCGACGGCTCTGATTGAACGCTGCGAGGTGCTATTGCTCACCCCCGTCGGAGGCTCCTGGGAGCCTGCTACTCACAGACCTCATCAACGTTGCACGCGCAGCCTCGTCCTTTGTGGCAATTCTTGGCGCGGCTAATGCACGTGTTGCCGCAGGCTTTTCCGCGGTCGCACACCTTGCAGCACTGATCCTGTGGGACGCACGCGGCGTCGCGGGCGCTTTCGTCTTCTAACGGCGCGCGCACGCCGACCGCGCCGGCGAGGACGACACCGACCAACGCCAGCGAAGGGAGTCGACGGGCGTTCGCGATTCCGATCATGGTCCCCGCCTCGGTGCGACACGTCGCGTCCGCCGCGACGCTTAGTTCACGGACACGCCGCGCCCGCCGGCAGACACACGGTGCTCCCGCCGGATTGGCAGCACGTGGGGAACGCATTGCCGTCGCCGCATTCCCAGCAGGCGGAGGCGTAGAGGAAGCTCGTGCATTTGCCGGAGAGGCAACCCTGGCCAGGCGCGCACACGGTGCCGCACGCGCCGCAATTTGCCGGATCGGTCGTCGTGTCGGTGCACGCGCCGAGGTTCAGTCCGACGCTGCACTTGGTGAGTCCGCCGGTGCACGTGGTGACGCATTTGGACGCCTGACAGCTCGAATTGCTGAGACCCAGGATCGTGAGCAAACCGCAAGCCTTGCTGCAGGAACCGCAATCGTTCGGGTTGTCCGTGGTGTTCACGCAGGCGCTGCCGCACAAAGCCAAGCCCGGCGCGCAGGCGTCGGTGACGCAGGCGCTGCCTTTGCACTTTTGCCCCGCCGCGCATGACGTTCCGCACGCCATGCAGTGCTGTGGATCCGCGGTGGTGTCGACGCAGGCGAGGCCGTTCGGCGTCGGGCAAGACGTCGGGACCGAGCCGGCGCAGATGAGCCCGCAGTTGTTCTGGAGGCAGCCGCGCGAGCCGGTGCCGCCGCCGGAGATGGGCCCACCGCAGACCACGTCGCACGTGCCGCAATCGTCGGGGTCGCTCGAGGTGTCGACGCATTGGCCGTCGCAGTTCGTCGTGCCTTGCGGGCAGCTCACGACGCAAGAGCCGCTCGAGCACACCTGGTTACCGGTGCAAGCGTGGCCACAGGTGCCGCAATTCGCGTTGTTGCTCGAGAGGCTCACGCAGTCGTTGCCGCACGCCGAGAACCCGGCGTTGCAGGAGCTCGAGCAGGTTCCGTTGAGGCACTGGGGGGTGCCGTTCGTCGGCGTGGAGCACGCGTTGTTGCACGAGCCGCAGTCGGCCACGTTCGTCTGCGTGTTGATGCACTGGCCGTTGCACTTGGTGAACCCGGCGGCGCACGTGAAGTCGCACGTGCCGCCGTTGCAGCTCGGCGCGCCGTTCGCCGGCGCGGTGCACACCGTGCCGCAAGTGCCGCAATTGCTGGTGTCGCTGCCGACGTTGACGCACGAGCCGTCGCAGTTCGTTGTGCCCGAGGTGCACGTCGACGTGCACGAGCCGCTCGCGCACACCTGATTCGCGGTGCACGTCGTGCCGCATTTGCCGCAGTGATTGCGGTCGCTCTGCAAGCTCACGCAAGCGCCGTCGCAGTCGGTGAAGCCCGAGTTGCAAGCGATGCCGCAGTTGCCGTTCGCGCACGACGCCGCGCCGTTCGCTGGAGCCGGGCAGGTGTGGTCGCAGTCGCCGCAGTTCTGGGTGTCGGTGTTCACGCTCCGGCATTCGCTGCCGCAGGCCTTGTAGCCCCCGTCGCAGGTGAACCCGCAGCTCGAGCCGGAGCACGTGGCCGTCGAGTTGGTCGGATTGCTGCAAGCGATGCCGCAGCCCGAGCAGTTCGACGGATCGGTCGTCGTGTCCACGCAGCGTCCGCGGCAGTTCGTCTGGTCGGCGGCACACGACGACGTGCAACCGCCGTTCGAGCACACCTGTCCATCGCCGCATGCCTTGCCGCAGCCGCCGCAGTTTTGGGGATCCGAATCGACGTCGATGCAGAGCGAGCCGCATTGGACGAAGCCTGAGTTGCAGGTGAACGCACAACCGCCGCCCGAGCAAACGGCGCTTCCGTTCGCGGGAACGGTGCAGACGGTGCCGCAAGTGCCGCAGTTCTGCGGATCGGTGTCGGTCTTCGTGCACGAGCTCTGGCACTTGGTGTAGCCGTCGTTGCACGTGAAGTCGCACGCGCCGGTGGCGCACGTCGCCGTCGCGTTCGGGGAGGTCGGGCATTGGGTCGTGCACGCGCCGCAGTGGTCGGCGTCGGTTTGGAGGTCGACGCAGGAACGGCTGCACGCCGTGAGGCCGTTCGAACAGGTCGCGCTACACGCCTTGCTGTCGCACACCTGCGTCAGCGAGCACTGCGTGTTGCACGACCCGCAGTTGTCGACGTCGTTCGTCACGTCGATGCAGGTGCCGCCGCAGTTGGCGAGCGACGGATCGCACTTCACGCCGCAGACGCCCCCGGCGCACGAGGGCTGACCGCCGGCGACCGCGGGGCAAGCGTTGCCGCACGCGCCGCAGTTGCCCGAGTCCGAGCCGGTGTCGACGCAGAGGTCACCGCATCGGGTCAGCGTTCCCGCATCGGCGCCCGCGTCGCCCGCAGCGCCCGTGCACGTGAAGTTACACTGGCTCTTCGCGCAGGTCGGCGTTCCACCCGGCGGAGCCGTGCACGCGGCCGCGCAGCCGCCGCAGTTTTCGGGATCGGTCGAGAGATTGACGCATTTGTTGTCGCAGTTGGTCTGCCCTTGCTTGCACGCGACGACTCCGCCTTCGGGGCTCGGCTTCGAGACGGTGCGCAGGCAGGTGTTCTTCGCGCTGCACGTGAAGCCGCTCAGGCAATTGCGGTGAGCGTCGCACGGACGTCCCTCGCCGAACGCGTCGAGGTCGCTGGAGCAGCCCGGAGCGAGCACCGCGAGGAGCAAGAGAAGACAGGCGAAGATGCGTCGCATGAGTTTCGTGTTCTTCCTAAAACGACGTCGCGAACGCCGCGCCGCAAAGCCGCGGGCCGCAACCGGCCCCCACCGCGGGCTTCGCGTCGCTCGCGTGCCCCCTACTCAAGTCGAAATAAAGGAGCACCCCGCCCGCCACCACGCCGGTGGCGCCCACGCCGAGCAGCACGCGCGCGGCGGTCTGGCGCCCTTTCATCGTTTCGTACTGATCGTGATACGAGATCTGCGTCGGTGCGTTTTCGGCGTCGGACTCGGCGCCTTTGCGCAAGAACTCGAAGGTGAGCGAACCGCCGAGCGCGGCGACGCCGACGCCGAGCGCGGCCCAGGTCCACGGACGAATCGCTTTGAGTCCGTGCGAAGTCGTCTCGGGTTCGGGCTCGGGAAGCGCGGTCGGCGTTTGATTGGGGGGCGCCATCGGCGTCGCTGCCGATCCGGGAACGACGGGAGCGACGGGGGTCGCCGCGCTGCCCTGCGGCGGCACCGAGAGCGTGACGTCGAGATCGATCGCGCGATCCGTGAGGAGCAAATCCTTTTTCTCTTCGACGTAGCCGGCGAGCCTGAGGATGACGACGTGGCGGCCCGACGGCGCTTCGCCGGTCCACGGCGTCTTACCGACTTCGGTGCCGTCGAGAACGACGGTCGCGCCCGCGGGCGTCGTGAAGACGGAAACTTGTTGAACGCCTTGCTCGCGCAGGCGCCGTTCGAGATTCGAGACCCGCGTTTCGACGAAGCTACGGTCCTGCGCGCTCGGGCCTTGCCTCAAGTAGTCGCGGTAACAGCGGAGTGCGTTGCGAATGTCGCCGAGCCGTTCGTACGCCTGCGCGGTGTTGTAGAGGAGCTCGGGCTGCGGATCGAGCGCGTAGGCCTTGAGAAAAAGGTCGACCGCGTCTTCGTATCGACCCTCTTGATACGCGCGAGCGCCGTTCTCGAAGAGCGTCTTCGCGGAGTTGTCGCCTTCGGCGCCGCGCGCGAACGGCGCGATGAACAGGATCGCCATCGCGAGGGCCAAGGTGACCAGCGACCAGACGCGTTTCATGCTGCTACGATCTCCTAAGAATGCACCGGCGGGGTCTTCAGTTCTTCGAGATGGTATCGGACGACGGCGGATTCCGGCGGCCGAACCGACACGACGCCCTTGGCGCTCAGAGGAACGGTCGCTCTGGCCGCGGGAGAACCGGCTACCAGACCGGTCGAAGCAGCGGCGGAAGGAGCGAAAACTGCCCCACCGCGCGCGACATCGGCCGGTGAGGTGGGCGCGCCATTCTTTGCGGGGTCCACGTCTACGCCTGTCGGTGACTGTGCGACACCGTTCGACGCGTGATGGAACGTCGCGATGAGAATGGCCGCGCCGACGATGACCGCAGCGAGCACCAATGAGACCCGCGCGCCCCAAGCTCGAGCAGCGTCGCTCTCCGCGTGCCCTGCGGGCTCGGTGCTCCGCGAGCGTGCGGACGGAACGCCGGCGGGCTCGACGGAGCGCGACACGACAGGCCGTGTGGCGGTAGACACGGCGATCGCCCGAGCGTCGGCGGAGGCCGTCTCGGTCGCGGCGCGAAGCGCTTCGGCGAATGCACCCATCGACTCGAATCGGCGCGACGGCTCTTTGTCGAGCGCGCGATAGACGACCGCCGCGAGCCGTCGCGGCACGATGGAGCCCTTTCGTTCGAATGGCGGAACGGGCGCGAGCAGGTGCGCGGCCATCATCGACGAGGAATCGCCGCCGCCGAACGGCAGCTCACCGGCGAGGAGCTCGTAGAGAACGACCGCGAGCGAGTAGACGTCCGAGCGCTCGTCGAGCGCGTCGGCGCGGCATTGCTCGGGACTCATGTATTGCGGGGTTCCGATGGCGACGCCGGGCGCGGTCTGGATCAAGGTGGACGCGCGGCGGCGCGGCTTCTTCGCGTCGCCGAGGCCCTTCAAAGTGATCGACGGCGGCGATTCCGACGGCACCGACGCGAGCCGTCGCACGGCGCCGAAATCGATGACCTTGACGTTCGGGCCCGACGGCCCCGCCGGCTCGACGAAGATGTTACTCGGTTTCAGATCGCGATGGACGAAGCCCGCGGCGTGCACCGCCGAGACGACCGAAGCGATCGCGGTGGCGATGCGCACCGCTTCCGCCGCTTCGAGCCTGCCGCGAAGTTCGAGATAGCGCTCGAGCGTCGAGCCGCGGAGGAGCTCCATCACGATGTACGGGAGCCCGTCGGGCGTGACGCCTTCGTCGTACACTTCGGCGAGCCCGGGATGACCGAGCCCCGCGACGAGTTTCGCTTCGCGACGAAGCCGCGCGCCGAGCTGCCAGACGCCCTCGGGGTCCGCGAGAAGGATCTTCACGGCGACGTCGCGCTGCAAGTTCAACTGGCGCGCGCGAAAAACGATCGAGTCCGCCCCTCGACCGATGCTCCGCTCGAGAAGGAACTTGCCGTCGATCGTTCGACCCAGAAACTCGTCGGGATCTCCGACGGCGGCGGGGGCGACGTCTTCGGTCACACCACGATCTTGATACACGGTCCGCCGCTCGCACGAGCGACGCTTTTCGTCACTGTCCTCGCGACCGGCGAGCGTCGTATTTCGCCTCGCCCCGCGCCCGGGTGGGCGGGTGTGCGATACGGTAGTGGAGTTAGGGAAACGGAGGCTTTTGCGGCGCGCCCGACGTGGATGTCACCGACGTCGGACTTTTCCCATACACGGCGACGCGCGACGCCTGTGTGAGAATGTCGGGGTTCACCGAGATGTCTTCGTCGCGTCCACTCACGGCGCTGTGACAGCCGGCGCAGATCCCGTTGAAGAGGTGCTGCTGGAACCCCTGGCGGACGAACTCACCGGGGTAAAATTGCATCTCTTCGAGCTGTTGGTGCTGGGTGGGTTGCTTGTCCTTCGCGAGCTTGACGATCGGCTCGAGCACGATCGCCGCGCCGCCCGGCACGGTGAGATGCGCCGAGCCGTCGCCGAACGGCGCGAGGGCGCCGAGGAGCCGCCGCCGCACGTAGAGCTTGCCGAAAGCGTCGCTGATCACGAAGTCGCCGCCGTTGTCGTAGCTGGTCACGCCGGTGTCGGGCGGCAGATCTTCCCAGACTTGGAGCGCCGCGGGCGGCTCGGTGATGATGCGTTGCGACCGCGTATTCTGGAACAGCAGGCTCGCGAGGAGCGGGAGATCGAGGATCGTGACGTCGGCGCGGGGCTTGTCGGCGGGGTCGGTGCTGACTCGCGTCGCGCCGTTTGGCTCGTCGAGCTTCGATACGTACACGCCGCGATCGGGGCGCGCATAGATCGCGACGGGCCACACTTCGTCGTCGGCACTGCTCACGACCGGCGCCGAGCGCGTGCCGTTGACGGGATCGACCACGACGAGGTCGAAGTTGCCGCTGAAGTTGCCGACGTCGCCGACGTTGGCCGCGTAGCTCACGAGGATCGAGCCGTTCGGAAGGGGCGTCGGATTGCGGTAGACGCCGCCGCCCTGGCCCGGCGTGCCCGTGCCGTCGAGAAACCGGACCGAGTGCTGATAAAACTTGGGATCCGGCCAATCCTTGGCCGTCGGATCTTGCAGATAGTCGGCCGCGTTTTGGCTGTGTTGATCCGGGCCGAGGCTTCGATTGACCACGCCGAGCACGCCGCCGCCGTGCTGGGCGCCGGGGTCGCTGAAGATCGCCGCGAAGTTCTTGTCGGTGAGCTCGACGATGTCGGTCACCTGGTGATAGCCGATGGTCGCGCGCTGTCCGAAGAGCGGATGGTAGTCGCCTCCGTCGAGGTTCTCGCGACGGCCCGACAGCTGATAAAAGCCGTTCGCGCGCTTCTCGGTCGTCATCGTCAGGCGACCGTCGGACATGAACGACGGCGTCATTTCCTGATTCAACAGGAACGTGAGCTGGCGAATGCTCCCGTCGGCGTCGACGACGTAGAGGTTCGCGTTGAGCTTCGACGGATCGGCGGGCGTGCGCTGCGGACCCTGGTAGTCGAAGATCCCGGCGTTCATCACGTTGCCCCGCGTCGACGCGAACACGATGCGTCCGTCCGGCGCGAACGCCGGGTCGAAGTTGTGGATCAGCTCGCCGTTGTCGACGATCGCGTTGCCGCCGTCGTCGACCGGCGCGGCGTCGATGTGCGGTTCCACCGCGCAACCGCCGGCGGCATCGACGACGTAGATCTTCCAAGGAACCGTCGCCGACGCGCGCGCCGAGAACGCGATCTGCGTGCCGTCCCACGACACCGCCGGACGCCGGACGTCGATGCCCGCCGTGAGACCGCACGCGCCGAGCAAGCTCGTGCCCGCTTGAACGGAGAGCGTGCCGTCGGCGGCGAGCGTCGCGGGCGCTTTCATCAGATCGGCGCCGCTGGCGTATGTCTCGTAGTCCTGCGGGCGATCGGGTCCGGGCGCCGCCGTTCGCTTGACGTAGACGATCCCGGTAAACGGCGCGCGACCGGCCATCCGCGCCGCGCTCTCGAGCTTGATCCAATGAACGATGACGCAATACGGATCTTGCGAATCGAGATCGCCGTTCGCGGCGGCGTCGTCGTCGCAGTCGGTGCGGATCTGCCCGAACAACGAGTTGCCACGGTGAAGAATGCCGTGCGCCGTCTGTGGCACCGGACTGTCGTCGATCGGCGGCGCGACGTTCTTTCGAATGATGCGGCTGACGTTGGGGTCCGGTGATTCGAGCGCGATCTGGTTGATCGAGAGGTCGTAGTTCCGGCGCGTCGTGGGAAGACCGAAGTTGCCGCCGCTGCCCGCGCGGAGCCGGTAGTCGTGGCCCATGGCCGGCGAATGACAGCCGAGGAGCATGCAGCCCTTCTTGACGAGCATCGGCTGCACCCGATGAGCAAAAAACAAGAAGCCGGGATCGGTCGAGACGTGCGTCGGTCCCCCTTTGACCTTCGCCCAGTTTTGGATCGCGAGATAGCCGGGGTCGGTGAGCGACATGAACACGTCGCCGCCCTCGTGATAGACGCCGCCCGCGGCCGTCGCGAGCGGCCGTCGCAAGATTTCGCTCGCGGCGGGGTCGACCGAGACGTAGTCGCCGGCGATGAAGTAGTTCCAGCGGACCTCTTCGGGCGTCGTGCCGCAAGTGAGGTAGAGTTCGTTCGCCGGGGAGCCGTGGCAATTGCCCGCCGCACAGTTTTGCGCGAGCACGCCGTTCACGCCGTTGCCGGGAAGCCCGGTGGTGCCGACGAACAAGGGGTAGTCCGGCGACGTCGGATCCGTCGTCGGGTCGAACTCCGGATCGGTGCCGAGCACGTGGCTGCACGGCGTGCGGCCGAGATCGACCGGTGGCACGAGCGAGTCATTTTCGGTCGCGCCGCGCTGGATCCACTGGAGGAGCTGCAAGTACGACGTGCTCGTGACGTCGAGCAACGTGCCGCCGGCGTGAGGAATGTCCGTCGTGATGATGGTGGGATCCGCCGAGTCCCACGTCGTGAGTCGAACCTGGAACGGCTTCAGCGCTTTCACGATCAACGCCGGCAGATCGTAAGGGCCGTACGTGACCAGGAGGTCGTGCCGCTTGATGAGCGTGTCGTAGCTCGTGACGTTCAGGTTGCCGAAGGCGTTGCCGCGATCATTTTGCGCGACGTGACAGCCGGACTGCGTCGGGCTGTCCGCACAGGACTGCTTCAAAATCGGCCCGATGTTGCGATCGAAGAACGTCGAGGTGGGTTCGTACTTCGGCCCCTGACAGCCAGTGAGGAGCACCATCGCGAACGCGAGGACGCCGAACGCGCGCGCGACCGAAGGGCGAGAGTCCTTCACGAGTTCCATATTACGGGTGCCGGGGGCAACCGGTCGAGAAGAACGTGGCACTGACACCGCGATCAGCGATGGTCGCCGGGGCCGAACGGCCGAGCGCGACCACCTTCCGAATGCGTTCCGAAGATCAGAGGCGACGAAGCGCGATGGTCGCGACGGATTGGACGAGCGCGTCCGGATCCGTCGTTGCAGCTTGGACCGCACCCTGTGCGCTGGGATCGGCGATCTTGCCGAGCGCCGCGACCGCAGCCGTGCGCACGCGCGGATCCGACTCCTGATTCGGCGACGTGAGCGCGATCAAGCCCACCACCGCGTCGCTCGAACGGAAGACGCCGAGCACTTCCGCGGCGCGACGGCGCACCTCCGGAACCGGGTCGCTGAGAAGCGACGCGATCGACGCGATGCCGGAAAACACGTTAATTCTTACCGAAGCGTGGAGCGCCGCGAGCCGCACGTCGGACGACGAATCGGAGAGCGCCTTGCCGAGCTCGCCGTTCGGGCCCTCGTTGTTGAGCCGCTCGAGCGCCGCGACGGCGTTGGTGCGGACGAGCGCCGACGTATCGGTCACCGCGGCGGTCGCGACGGGAGCCACACCCGCGCCGAGCAAGAATTCGCCGATCGCCGACGCGGCGTAGGCGCGACGCGTCTCCGACGTATCGGTCGTGAGTGTGGAGAGCACCTGGGAGTACACCTCGCCGGGGCCAAACACCCCGAAGATCCTCCGGCGGAGCCACCACGCACTGATCTCGCGGGTCTTCGCGTTGCCGTCGTAGAGCAGGTTCGACACGGCGGGGATGCAGTCGAGGCACTCGACCTTCTCGCCGTGCTCGAGCGCTCGCCAGATCTCCGTCGGCGCGGTGCCGCCCTGCGCGACCTCCATGATGTGGTCGGGTGTAGTCAGCGACTCGAGCGAGTTCACTTGCAGGTCTTGATAGACACTCGAGCGACCCGCGTAGACGTTCGACCCGGCGCTCGTTCCCGTGTCCGCGACGCCGGCTCGAGTGACGAGCACGCCGAGAGCGGAGGCGATGGTGGTGACCGTGAGGCTTCGAAGGATGGTCTTCATGGCTCGCTCCTCAGTTCTGATACATCTGGCCGGCTGCAGCGGCGACGGTGTCGGGTTTGAAGCCGGTGTTCTGGCGTGAATAGAACTGACCGCCCATGTCGAAGGCGCGAATCAGCGCATGTCGCTCGTCGGTCGTCAGCGTCACACCGACGTCGTCGGGGTGCATCGTGCGGCTGGCGCCGTGGATATTGGTGTCCGAGAAGGGCTGACCGAGGGGCCACGCCGTCTTCGACGAATCGATCGTGCTCACGACGTTGAGCTTCTCGATCATCTTGCTGTTACGCGAGTCGCTCGGAATGCCCCACTCGGGCGGCACCGTTCCGACGACCTTCGTTCCCATCTCCGCCATCATCTGGAGCGTCGCGGGGTAGAAGATCGACACGTACGACATCGGGTACGTCGCGGCGCGCTTGTCGTAAACGACGGTGATCGGCGTCTCGCTCAGGTCGAACCGGGCGATCTTGTAGGTCGTCGCCTTGCCGGTCGTCTCGTTGTTCATCGTGACCTGGTAGAACTCCTGCGCGTCGTTGCCGTTCTGAGTGTCGTTGTGGCAGCTCACGCACTTGTTCCTGAAGATGCTCTGCACCTCGAGTGACGTCGGCGCGAGCGTCCCCGGGTACTGCGTGTTCACCTGCCACGGATACTCCGTGCGAGCCGCGATGGGCTCCATGAACGTCGACGGCGTCGCCGCAGCGAGCGGGAGCGCCTGCATGGTCGGATTGTTCGGCGCCGTGCGCGACTCGTGGCAGCCGCCGCAGATCCGGCTTTCGCCGGGGAGCCCTTGCATCCACAAGGTCTGGCTGCGGATCGCCATGTCGAACTCGTCGACCGGCTGGAGATGCATCGGAATGAAGGGCGGCACGTTGGCGCGCCACGATCCGTCGGGCTGCACCGGCGCTTCGCCGAGGACGGCCGCGCCCTCCGCCATCGTCAAGCCGAACATCGTCACGTTCGGCGCGGACTCGCTCGAGAACCCTTCGATGATGCGCACCGCGACGGCTTGCTTCAGCGCGTCTTCGGTCGGGGTGCCGGTTCCGAATTGAGCGCCGTGCACGCTCTCGCCGAAGAGCGACGTGAGCGTCGTTTGACGGACGTCGATCGACCCGATGGTGAGCGGGACGGTCGCGTCTTGCAGGGTCGACACCGAGGTGAGCACCGGCGGCGTCTTGGTCGGCGCGACGGCCTGCGCGTAGAGCTCCCACGTGCTCTCGTCGTTGTAGACGAGCTGATTCGCGTGCGTCTTGGTGTCGTAGATGTAGATGCCGAAATCGGGCGGTGTCATCGAGAGCTCGTTGATGTCGCTCACGTAGCCGTCGGCCCACGACACCATGATGCGGCCGTCGGGGAGCACGTGCGGCGAGCGGTAGCGACCGAGGGCCGAGTCGCTGTCGTCGGTCGGGACGCCGGGAGTGAGCACCGAGTACTTGGCGCGCTCTTCGTCGTGACGGTTGTCGCCGGCCGCGTCGCGGGCGTCGATTTGAATCAAGGCGCCGGCCTGGATCGTCTTTTCGCGGCTCGTGCCGACCGAGACGAACACGTTTTGCTGCAAGGTCTCCGTCGTCTGTACGAGCGAGTTCGACGGCTTGCCGCCGTGCTGGCCGGCGAGCGCCACCATCTGCGTGCAGTCGGGGTTCATCGCGAAGAGCTTCGAGTCGTTCACGTTCTCGAGATGCTCCCAGCGCGAGTAGCCGATCTGGCCGCTCTGCAGGTGGAACAGATTGAAGACGTGCGAGAGGTTCTGCGAGCAGAGCTTCCGATCGGCGTCGCCGCCGACCTCGGTGACCGTGCCGATCTGCGTCACGCGCGCGGCGTGGTTGTACTCGTCGGCGCGGGTTCCCATCGCGGTGAACTCGGCGTAGCTCTGGTTCGTGATGAACGCGATGCGACCGCCGGCGACCCAGACCGGAGTGAGATCGTCGTAAGCGCCAGCGGTGAGCTCGCGGATCCCGTAGGGGTTCGACCCGTCGCCGCTCCTCGCGAGGTTCGCGGTGTAGATGTGGTAGTTGTCCTGGTCGTCGAGCTTCATCGCGAACACGATCTTCGTCGCGTCGAAGCTGAGGTCGAGCCCTTCGACGTCCGCCGTCTTGTAGCGAGTGCCCTCGATGATATTTTCGACCGCTCCGGTGGTCAGATTGCGGAGCTCGATGCGCGCGCCCGGAACGTAGCGCCCGTAATCCATCACCTGCCCCATCCCGTCGGCGACGTGGATGTCGACGCTCTTGCCGTCGGCGACCGTCGTCTGCCGGACGGCGTAGACGATCTGCTGAAAGCCGCTCTGCTCGTTCGGGTCTTGCGGGCTGTTCGACGTGCAGCCGGCGAGCGGCGCCGCGAGAGCGAGGGACGCAGGCAAGAGCAGCGGTCCGAGAACGGAACGAGCAGTGAGGGGGCGGGGCATGATTTTCCTCCGGCGCGACATGGGTGCCTTCACTGCTAGAGCATGAGCCGGGCCAAGTGGAGCCCGTTGAAATGATGAGACTTTTTGTTCGACTTACGGGCCGTCGGCCCCCAATCCAGGGTAGGTGTGGGGGCTAGCACCCAGGTATTGCCGTCTGTACTAGGCTCCGTCGCGTGTCCGAAGGCATCGCATTCAACGAACAGGGGTTGGTGGCCGCGGTCGCTCAAGATCGACTGACGGGCCAGGTCCGAATGGTCGCCTGGATGAACCGCGAGGCGCTCGCGCGGACGCTCGAGACGGGGCGCGCGACGTTCTTCAGCCGGTCGCGACAGAAGCTCTGGGAAAAAGGCGAAACGAGCGGGCATGTCCTCGAGGTGCACGCGGTCTTTGCGGACTGCGACGCCGATACGTTGTTGCTCCTCGTCGAGCCGCGCGGGCCCTCGTGTCATACCGGCCGGCCAACGTGCTTCTTTCGCCGTGTGGGCGCGGATGGGACGCTCACCGACGTCCAGTGCGAGGCAACTCCCTTCCTCGAAGAGCTCGAGGCCGAGCTCGCCGCGCGCGCCTCGAGCAGCGCCAAGGCGAGCTACACGAAGAGCCTCCTCGACGGCGGAGTGCCCAAAATTCGAGCAAAACTGCTCGAAGAAGCCGGTGAATTCGCAGACGCGCTCGATCACGAAACCGATGAACGCGTCGCGAGCGAAGCTGCCGATTTGATTTATCACGCGCTCGTCGGGCTGCGTCTTCGTGGGGTCTCGCTTCGGCGAGTTATCGAAGTCCTTTCAACACGTAGCGGGACGAGCGGACACGACGAAAAGGCGCAGCGCGGCCTGAAGTTATCGTAATCTGGTTACGTTCGGGACAGGCCTTGCTCGGTCTCGGTCCGTCCCGCCCTCCGAGTTCCTCCATGCCGAACGTACTGGTCTTCGAAAGCGACTCCGCATTCGCGGGCGAGCTCAAGGCCGAGCTCGAGCAACGGGGCTGCAGCGTGACCGTCGTCGACGACGCGAGCGTCGGTCTGCAGACCGCGGCCAGCGACAAACCGGACCTCATCCTGCTCACGATCGAGCTGCCGCGGATGAACGGCTTTTCGGTCTGCAACAAGTTGAAGCGCGACCCGGCTCTCAAGGAGATCCCGCTCGTCATCTTGAGCAGCGACTCGACCGAAGAGACGTTCGAACAGCATCGGCGGCTCCGGACGCACGCCGAGGACTATGTCCACAAACCCATCGGGTTTACGGATCTTCTGCCGCGCTTGAGCCGGCTCGTGCCCATCGGGGAGACGAACGGCGGGGGCCTCGAAGACATCGTCATCGACGACGACATCGACTTCGAGGAGACGCAAGAGAGCGTGGTCGCCGAAGAGACGTCGTCGGAATCTGCCGCGTTCACGGCGACGACGGAAGTCGTCGCGTCGACCCCCGTGGAGCAACCGAGGAGTCATTCCGACTCGAGCGGCGCCGTGGACGACGAGGTCGACGCGTTCGCCGAGTCGGCGTTCGGCGCGATGATGGACGAGCCGCGCGGGGAGCCGGTCTCGCACGCTCCACCGGAGATCGCGCCGCCGACCGACGAGACTGGGGGGCTCGCCCCCAGCGCCGGACCTCCGCCCGAATCCGCGCCGAAGCTCCCGTCGCTGCCGCCCGAGATCGCGCCCAGGGTGTCGTCGCCCCCGACGGATTTCGCCGCGCGCGCCGCGTCCATTCCACCGCGTCCGCGACCCGACAGCATCGACCAGTCGCTGCGCGACGAGATCGTCGCGAAGACCGAACGCGTTCGCGAGCTCGAGAAGCAGCTCCGCGAGGCCGAGTCGCGGACGCTCGCGTTCGAAGACGCCGTGCACCGCGAAGCCTCGAAGGACGCCGAAGTGCAGCGGCTCACGCGGGAGCTCACCGAGACGAAGGCGAAGCTCGCGAGCGGCGCGAAGGGCGCCGGGTCGGCGCGCGAGTTTCTCGATCTCCGCGAAGCGCTGAACAAGAAGGACAAGGAGCTCCTCGACCTTCGCGATCAGATCACGCATCGCGAGAAAGAACTCCTCGGGCTCCGCGATACGAATCTCGCCTTCGAGCGCGAAAAGGCGGACCTCAACGATCGGCTCGCCGAGTTCGACAAGGTGCTCAGCGAAACCGTCCGCCAAATGGACGGCGCGAAGGCCGACAAGGAACAAGCCGCGAAGCGCGCGGACGATTTCAAGCGCAAGTCGGAGAAGCTCAGCGCCGAGCTCGACGCGCGCGCGGCGGAGCTCGGTGAAACGAAGCTGAAGCTCGCCGACGAGATGGGCGCGCAAGAGGCGCGCGAAAACGCGCTCCGAAACGAGCATGCCGAAGCGCTCGAGCGGGCGGAAGAGATCCGCGCCGCGTCGGTGCAAGCCGCCGAGGATCGCGGGCGTGAAGAAGCGGAGCGCGCCGTAGCGGCGGCCAAGAACGACGCCGACGCCGAGCGGCAACGCCTCGTCGCCGAGCTCACGGAGCGCGCCGCGCGCGAGCTCGCCCTCGCGGTGAGTCAGAAGGAGAGCGCGCTCAAGGAAGACCACGAGAGCAAGCTCTCGACGTTGTATCGCGCGAACGAAGACGCGATGAACCGATTCAAGGCGGAGCAGACCCAGCTTCTCCTCGAAGTCGAGCGCGCCACCGAAGACAAGAAGCAGATCGAAGAGGCGCTCACGCGGGATCATCGCGTGGCGCTCGCCGCACGAGACGCCGAGCACGACAAGACGCGCGGCGAGCTTTCGGAGCAGAAAGCGGCGTACGAGCGGCTCCTCGGCGACAAGGCCGAGGCCGAGCGCACGCGCGACGAACGCATCGCGTGGCTCGAGTCGGCGCTGAGCGATCGCGACCGCGATCTGCAGATTGCTCGCTCCGACGTCGCTCAACGCGAGGCCAAGCTGCTCGGCATTTCCGCCGACCTCGACGCCTCTCACGACGAAACGGCGGACGCGCGGAGCGCCGTGCTCGCCGAGCAGGCGAAGGCCGAACGCGCCATCGCGAAGTGGACCGAAGATCGCGCGTCACTCGAGCGCGCGAAGGACGCGCTCGCGGTCGCGCTCGCGCAAATCGACGAAGTCGAAGGCCGACCGCTCTCGTAACGACGCGGTCAGCCGCGCGTGCAGTCCACGACGATCTTCCGGAACGCGCGCACCCCCTCGACGAGCCGCGGACCGGGACGGCCGAGAAACGCTTCCGGGACGGCGTAGATCCGGTTTTGCTCGACCGCGCGGAGGTTTCGCCACGCGGGGCGCCGCCGCACGATTTCCGGACGGTACTTCGCGGTCGGAACGCCGCACCACGCGATGACGATCGCGTCGGGATCGAACGCCGCCGCTTCGGCGTCGGTGATCGAACGGCTCTTCACGAGCTCGCCGTCGAGCGGATTGCTCGCCCCGGCGACGGCGAGCATCTGACTCACCCAGGACAGCTTGCCCGGCACGATGACCGGCTTCGGCCACCATTCGACTAGGATCGCAGGGCGACGATCGACCTCGGCGGAGTCCGCGGGCGCATCGAGCTCGGCGCGCATCGCGTCGATGACGGCTTCGGCGCGCGCGCTAGCGCCGAGGAGCGCGCCGATCTTCCGGACATCGTCGTAGACGTCGGCGACGCTCACCGGCTCGGTGGCGACGAACGGCAACTTGGCGCGCTCGAGACGCTCGACGATGCGCTCGTGGCCGGGCACGGTGAGCGACGCGAGCACCAGATCGGGCGACAGCTCCGCGACCTTTTCGACGTCGATGTCGAGATCGGGTCCGACGCGCGGCAGGCGCGACACGACGTCGACGGGGAAGTCCGAGTGATCGTCCACGCCGACCAAGGTGTCCGTCATTCCCAGCGCCCAGACGATCTCGGTGTTCGAGCAAGTGAGGGAAACGATGCGCACGTCACTCGTTTGTCACTGTTTTCCGGCGCGGTCGAGCGGCCCGGCACGACGCCGGGGTGTTACCGTCGCGTGACGCATGCAACCCGGCGACGCAGAAGGACGGAACCGTCGCACCGCGTGGGCGGTGACCTGGGTCGCTTACGCGACGTCGTATCTCGGTCGCAAAGGGTTCGGCGTCGCGAAGAAGGTGATCGAACGCGAGCTCGGCGTGGGGCGTGGCGCGCTCGCGGCGATCGACACCGGTTACCTCGCGTTCTACGCGCTCGGTCAGTTCTGGAGCGGCGCGCTCGGCGATCGGATCGGCGCGCGAAAGCTCCTCGGCGGCGGACTATTGCTCTCTGCGGCGATGTGCGCGTGCTTCGGCGCAGGAAAAACGGCGCTCGTGCTCGGCGTCGCGTTCGCCGTGAACGGCCTCGCACAATCGGCGGGGTGGCCGGCCACGACGCGAGCCATGGCCGAGTGGACGACCGCCGACAATCGACGTCGAGTGATGGCGTTCTGGGCGACGTGTTACCAATTCGGCGGCATCGGCGCCGCGGTGGGCGCGGCATATTTGCTCCGCTTCGGCTGGCGCGCGGCGTTCTTCGTCCCGGCGCTGGTGCTCGCCGCGGTCGGCGCTCTCGTGCTTTCGACGCTCGCGCCCGGACCGGGCGCGCCCGAGCGAGCCCCGAGCGGCGACGCCCGAGCCGACGACCCGGCGCGACGCGACGCGATTCGCGCCACGGTGAGATCGCCGGTGCTCTGGTGTTACGGGTTCAGCTACTTCGCGATCAAGCTGATCCGCTACAGCTTCTTGTTCTGGCTTCCCTACTACCTGGCGGATTCGCTCGGGTACGCGCCGGACCGCGCCGGCTACCTCTCCACGGCATTCGAGGTGGGCGGCGTGTTCGGTGTGGTCGGCGCGGGCCTCTTCTCGGATCGCTTCCGCGGCGTGTCGCGCTCGCTGCTCTCCGCGGTGATGCTCGTCGGCCTGACCGGCATGCTGGTGCTCTACACGCAAGTGGCCGCGCTCGGGCCCTGGGCGAACGTGGTGGGGCTCACCTTGGTCGGTGTGTGCTTGTACGGCCCGGATTCGCTCTTGTCGGGCGCTGCGGCGCAAGATGCCGGCGGTGAGTACGCGGCAGCGACCGCCACCGGGCTCGTGAACGGGATCGGCTCGGTGGGCGCGATCCTGCAAGGGGCGCTCAACGCCTGGGTCAGTGAGAAATACGGCTGGCACGCGGTGTTCGTCGTGCTCATCGTGCTCGCGGGAATCGGCGCGCTCGTGCTCGTGCCGACGTTCAAGAAGGACCGAACCGCCGCGCCGGCCCGGGTCGGCTGACGTCACGGAGTGAACACGAACGGATCGGGCAAGAGCTCGTGCATCGTCGAGCGCTTCGTCGCGTGCGGCGTCGCAGAGACGACGAGCGCGTCGGGGCCGAGCTCGGCGAGCCATTGCCGGCAGATCCCGCACGGCATTGCCGGCTCGGCGGCATCGACGAAGATCGCGACCGCGACGGCGCGCCGTTCACCGCTGGCGATCATGTTCGACAAGGCCGAGCGCTCGGCACAGAGCGTCGCGCCGTAGCTCGCGTTCTCGACGTTGCACCCGACGAACACCTTGCCGGTGTCGGTCAACACCGCAGCGCCGACGCGGAACTTCGAATAGGGGGCATAAGCAAAATCGTGAACGGCGCGGGCAGACTCGATCAAGCGGTCGACGGTCGGCTCCGACATTTCAATCCTTCTGCTCGAGCACGCGCCCGGCGAGGAGCACCCAGCGCGTGAGCAGTTTCTCGAAGGCGACGCGTGTGCTCTCGGCAGTGCGCTGAACGTCCTCGTGATCGAGCACCGCGTCGGACAGCCCGGCGGCGAGGTTCGTGATGCAGCTGATCGCGCCCACGCGAACGCCGAGCTCGCGCAAAGCGATGACTTCGAGCACCGTGCTCATGCCGACCGCGTCGGCGCCGAGCGTGCGGAGCATGCGAATCTCCGCGGGCGTCTCGTAGCTCGGGCCGATGAGGCCCGCGTAGACGCCTTCTTGAAGTGGGATCCCGGCGTCGCGCGCCGCACCGCGCGCGGCGCGGGCGAGATCGTCGTCATAGGCGTGACTCATGTCGACGAACGGGTGCACGGGCGAGACCAGAGGGTTTTGACCGGTCAGGTTCAGGTGATCGCGGATCAAGAGGAACGAACCCGGGGTGAGACCTGCACGGATGCCGCCCGCTGCGTTGGTGAGCAGCACTGCCCGACAGCCGAGCCCGGCGAGCACCCGCACGCCGAACACGACGTCGGCGACGGGGTGCCCTTCGTAAAGGTGCACGCGACCGGCGAGGCACGCGATTGACGCACCGCCGAGGCTGCCGAAACTGAGCGTGCCCGAATGGCCTTCGACGGTCGTCGGATGGAAGTGGGGAACGTCGGAAGCGGCGAGCTTTTGCGTGCCCGCGAGTGAATCGGCGAACGCGCCGAGGCCCGAGCCGAGCACGATGCCGAGCGA
>Ga0265320_10000211_pt1 | contig 47112 bp, 50 predicted proteins | sample 4827metaG_FD_202087 | JGI IMG/M metagenome (GOLD analysis project Ga0265320, IMG submission 202087) | Rhizosphere microbial communities from Carex aquatilis grown in University of Washington, Seatle, WA, United States - 4-8-27 metaG | ecosystem: Host-associated > Plants > Roots > Rhizosphere >... | reverse complement strand
TTGACGGAAAATATGCGCCGGCAGGCGCCCGCGTTGAATGCGTCGGCGGCCAGTCCATAGACTGTCTCGGTCGGAACGGCCACCAGTTCCCCGGCGCGCAGCCGCCGGGCGAGGAGAGAGAGGTCGCGCGGCGTGCCGCAGTGGATGCGCGCGCCGCTCCGCTTCACGGAGCCAGCAGCATGTTCCGCGAGCGCTTGAGCGTGCGGGTGATCGCGCGCTGCTGCTTTGCGGAAAGGCCGGTGTACTTGCGGGGCAGGATCTTACCTGTGTCTGTGACGTAGCGGCTCATCGCCTGCGGCGTGGTGAACGGCAGTTCGAGGGGCGTCAGGCTCTGCTGGCTCGGTTCGGTGCTCATTGAGATAAGGGGATGATCGTGCATCCCCGGGCCGGGCCTGTCAACGCCGCACTCGTCACTTGCCAGCCCCGTTTTCGGGGGCCAGCGTGGCGTCGAAAAGCGGGGGCCGTAGCTCAATTGGATAGAGCTGTTCCGTCCTAAGGAAAGGGTTGTGGGTTCAAGTCCCGCCGGCCCCACCACTTTTATCACCAGCTAGCGGGACCTCGCCGGTTCGGCGCCAGCGTCGCGCGGGATGATGTCGAACCGGGGATTTTCATACTTGGTGGGGGTTATTAACCTGACCCGCAATCCCGTGGCCGAAGCCGCATAGACGAAGGAGAGCTGATCCCGGACTGAATGGCAGCTCAGCTCGCTCCACCAAGCATTGTTGAAGGATTCGACCGCCTCCGTGTGCCTGCGGAGGATGACGGTGTTCTCGGGCAGACCCAGGCCCGCCTCCAGGCCGGCCGCCTTGTATTTCCGGATCTGCCTTCGGATCGTCGCAGGATCGTCCAGGTTCATTGCAATGCAGACGCCGGCTTCGTCATAGGTGCAACCCCTTGTGCGGTGCTGGAATGTGGCCAGATCGCAATCCCCCAGATACTCTTCCACCAGCTGCCATGCCGGAACGCGCAGGGAAACGTTGGCGTCCATCCAGAGCGAATAGCGGCTTTGCACGTACTGATGCGAAAGAATCTTGTGAATCCTCGAATTCCTCCGGGCGGAGCGGAACGTGTCGCATGCGTCGCATTCCCGCCAGACCTTCGAGCCCGATTTCCGGCTGACAAAGGCGCTAAAGCGGGCGCCCTGGGTGTTCTGATCCTCCCTCAGGGAGTCGCGGGACCCGACAACCGCAGTATAGACGGTGATGGCATCGTCCTTCCTGGCGCGGGCGGCTGGGCGGCGGGATGATTTCACAGGCTTTGGATGAATGCCCTGTAGCGCTTGGCGATGGAATCGATATGGTAGGCGTCCGCCTTGCGAAGACAATTTGCCCGAAGGCGGTCATAGAGCGCCTTGTCCGTTTGCAGTTTGCGGACCCACTTCACGCACGTGTCCGGGGTGGCGAAAAGGGTGCAATCGCCACCGATTTCCCGGTATGCCGGCTCATCGGCCGACACGGACGGAATCCCGAATCCAAGGCAATTGATGAGTTTGATTCCGCTGTTGATCGACACGTGCAGCTCGGCGCCGGGGGCGGGCCATCGCAGGTTCAGGCCGATTCCGACGCTGCGGTAGGCGCTTGCGACGTCTCTGCGCTTCATCTGCGTGCTGTCATGGAAGTCGTAGGTGAATCCCGGCGCCAGGGGGCACCATTGCGAGCTGCCGATATATGCCGGCTCGCGCAGGTCGGGGCGATTGGGGACCGAGCTTAGGTTGCAGTGGTAATGGGGTATGAGCACGGTCTTTCGTCCTTCGCCGAGCGCCTTCCCGGCTGCGGCCGTGCTTACGATGCAGCATTCCAATTCGGGCCAGGCGGGCGGCATGCGGTCGATGACATCCCACATGACGACCGCCTGCTTCGCGAGTTGCCTGAGCTCCCTCCTGGATATCGCGGGTTTTACCAGGATGTACGCGCGGTAGCCGCGGGGCAGGTCGTCCACGGAACGGGCGCCCGTGCAGAAGGCGCAACCCAGCCTCTTCGCCATGTCCACACAGCGCATGCGCACGCTGGAGAAACCCTCGGGGCCGCCGACAAACAGGACATTTTTTAGAAACATGGTTCGAGGCAATAGGGCATTGCCGCGGCTGGATCGGGAAACCGGCGGCGGGCGACCCTCATGAACCGATGGCGCTGTATGAGTGGCAGAAGTGCAGCCGACTGGGGGCTGGCCAGGCAGAAACCATCAAGTCGGGGCAAAGTTCAAGCCGCGACTTGGCCGCCGCGGGTATTTCCGCGGAGGGGCGTTTGCGCGCCGCCTATTCGAACCATTTGACGAGCTGATCCGATCCCGAAAGCGCCCGACGGTCGATGATGCTTGTGGCCAGCTCGTAGGCGATCAAGTCGCGGAAGTTCAGCGAGAGGATGTGGTCATAGGTCCCTGTCGAGAGGGGATAGGATTCGGTCGCGCGCAGGGGATTCACATTGAATTTGGGCGATTCGGCCGGGACGGGGACCCCGAACAGGGAGCTGAACAGCTGAATCGATTCGTCGTAGCGCTCCATGATGCCGACGAAGGCGAAGGCCTCGACCGACTTGCCCGCCATGTAGCGGGTCGCCTCGTTTCGCATCCAGTCGAGCTCGGCGAACTCTTCCAGGGAGAGCCGCTTTTCGATCAGCTCGCGGCAGCAGGCGTCGCGCGGGTCCGGGCTTCGAAGGAAATGGTAGTAGTTCGACACGACTCTTTCGACCGGATGGCGAAGCCATGTGACCAATTCGGGCTGGGGCACGAGTTCGGAAAAGGTATCGGCGAGGAAATGCCCGTGGATGCAGCGTGTGCCGCGCGGAATGAGATCCGTCCGGAGCTCCTTGCTGCTGAACATCGCACCATAGTTCAGCCAAAGACTGCCCCCGTAGATGCTCTCAAGGATCACCCGGAAGCTCGTGCCGCCGCATTTTGGAATATGAACGCTGATTATCATGGAATGTGCGCATCAGCGGGCCCTCGACCTGAACAGGACGCCCCGGGGCTCTTGGGCGGCCTGATGGGTCCGATATCCGGGCCCGGGCTAGCGTTGGGCGATCGTTGCGGAGCCTCCCTTTGGCACGGATGCGTCGACCATCGCCATTGCGACGGCCGGGGGGATGAGTGAGAGCTGTATCACCTGGCCGCTGTTGAAGCGGACGACCAGGGTGCCGCGGGCGGCGCTACCCTTGGCGGAAAAGCCTTTATAGAGCCACGTCCCGTCGGGCAGAATGGAGCTCGGCCGGCCGAGCATCGCCCATACATGGACTCGATAGCTGCCAACGCGAACGTAGGGCCCGGCATCCTTGACGGGCACGACCCCCGACACGGCGAGCATTTCGGCCACCGGGTCCGTGGCGCTGCCAGCCACCGGTGGGGCGGCGGGCATGAGAAAAAGAGCCGAGGTCAGAGCCGCGGCGCAAAGCGTTGAGCTGAGACATTTGTTCATGTGGGATGCGTTTTGTTGGTGTCCATTTTCTGCCTCGCCGGGGGGCGAGCGGAGCGGCGTCAGACCGCCCCAGCTAACCTCCTTCACGGAGGCATCCGTCCCGATCTTTCACGAATTCGCCGAATTTCGTGAATTCGGGGCCGGCCTCGGATCGATGCGCGCCGCCAGTCTTCCGGCCGAAGCCCGGGCATTTTGATTGAGCAGGCCCCCTGCGCCTGAAGAATCCGCCGGTTGTGATGAAAGTATGAAGATTCCGCGCATCTTTCACCGGATCTGGCTGGGAGACCGGCCGATGCCCGCCGAATTCCGGTCATTTGGCCGGTCCTGGACGCGATTGCACCCGGGTTGGAAAATGAAGCTTTGGACCAGCGAGAACATGCCTCCCCTGGCGAACCGGTGGGCCTTCGACCATTCACAATCCTTTTCGGGAAAATCGAACCTTCTGCGCTATGAGATCCTGCTCCGATATGGCGGGGTGTACATCGACACCGATTTCGAGTGCCTTCGGAACATCGAGCCGTTGATCGGCGATCTGGAATGCTTTGCGGGAAAGCATCGCGACGAGGAATTCGAGCACGGCGCGTTCGCCGTCGTTAACACCGCCATACTGGGCGCGGTGCCGGGCCACCCCTTTCTCCGGGATCTGGTCGAGGAGGCGGAGCCCAACATGCGGGACGTCATCGCCGACACTCCCATTTCGGTCTACCAGACCGGGCCGGTGTTCCTGACGACCGTCATTCATAGGCACCCTGAAGTCAGGATCTTCCCCCCCGAGATTTTTTATCCGTATGGGCCCAGGGAAAGATGGCGCCGGCACGAGCGCTTTCCGCGGGCCTACGCGGTGCATCACTGGACGCTGAACGGACTGTCGGCCCTGAACCGGAAGCGCCGCCGCCTGGGAACCCGCGGGAAACCGTGCCTTTCCGTCGTGCTGCATCCGGCCAATGGCTGCGACGAACTCCGGCTGCGATGGGTCATCGAGGGCTTGTGCGAGCAGTGGGTCTCCGATTTTGAGGTCATCACGCTGGGTGGGGCGGGAAGCGCTGTCATCCGCCGTGCTTTCGCCCGGTTCGGGAAGCGGCTGCGGATCCGGCACGTCCGCGCTCCCGGCAGCATGAAGCCGCGGAAAAATGAGTCTTCAAGGCTCAGGAACCTCGCGGTTCGGCATGCGCGGGCCCCGCGCGTTCTGTTCCTGGCTGCGGATTGCATGCCGGATCCGGATGTTGTTGCAAAACACGCGGTTTATGGCGGTCGCCCGGTCTTTGCCTACGGTTATCGCCGGCTCTACCCGAGGGCAAAGCTGTTTCCATTCCGCGACACCATCGACTACGGGTCCGTCATCATGCATTCCCGGCTGGCGCGGCGCCCCTTGTATGTCGTCCCGTCGTCGGCCCGCTGGCGCGAGGCCAGCAGCTTTTGCTTCAGCGCGCCGACCGCGATCATTCGCGCTTCCGGCGGCTTTGACGAAAGCCGGCGCTCGAACGAGGTTCGCGATCTGGCGCGGCGCCTGACCGCCCGGGGGTGTCCGACGATGCCCACCCTGACCGGCGCCACGGTGACCTGGCTCGGACCGGCAGGGCGATAGAGGATTGTTTTCCCTTTGCGGCTTTTTTCTGAAAGATTGCCGTCTGTCCGCTCGTGCTAGGGTCCAGCGAGATGATGAAAACGGAGCCTCCCTCAACTTTGCGAACCAGGGTCAGCCTGATCCTCCAGGTCCGGAATTGGGACGACGCTGTCGGCTGGAAGGAGTTTTACCTGCTGTATCGAAAGCTGGTTCACGGATTTTCGCGGCGCTCGGGCCTGTCCCATTCGGAGGCCGAGGATGTGACGCAGGATGTCTTCAGGCGCGTGGCGCAAACGATCCATTCGTTCGACCCGAAGCGGGCCGATGGCTCCTTCAGGGGCTGGCTTTTGCAGCTGACGCGCTGGCGGATCGCCGACAAGTTCAAGAGCCGCCCGAAGGCGGAAAACCAAAGCCCGCGCCGCTCGGAAAGCGACGATCGCGGGAACCGAACCCGCACCGTGGAGCGGATTCCCGAACCGGACGATGCCGACGAGCAGTGGAACCGCGAATGGCAATTGCACCTGATGGAGGCCGCAGCCGATCGGATGGCCCGCCGCGTCAAGCCCGAGCATTTCCAGGCTTTCGATCTCTACATGCGCCAGAACTGGCCCGTTCCGAAGGTCTCCGCCAAGCTCGGCATCAGCCCCGCACGCGTCTACCTGATCGGCCACCGGCTCACCCGGCAGCTAAAGGCTGAAGTCGCCAAGCTTCAGGAAGAGCTGCACTGACCGCATTTCACAAATGCGCCGGCGCCGGGCGCCGCCATTTATTCAGGCCAAGGGCGCCTCTATATTTCTGGCGTCGGGCACGCCAGATGCTTCAATTGCCCCGAACGTAACCTCAAAAACAACCCTATGCCCGCGAAGAAAACGAAAAAGCCGAAAAAACCAATGACCGAGGCGACCGTCGATATCGCCCGGACGACGAAAAAGCCGTTCCTGGTGGTCAAGGTTGACCCCTCATCGAAGAGCTTTTACCGACTGCACGCAAGGGGAGGCACCTGAGCCCGGTCGGGGATCGCGGCCGGGGCCCGCCATCCGCTACAGGGCTGTTGTCGACTGAAGAATTGTCTCGAAGCGGGGATCGTCGGACAGTCGCGACCAGAATGGATCGTGGCGGATCTTCTGCGGCCCCCAGCCGCAGGGTTCGCCGGCGGCCTTGCCCAGGAGCTGGAGCGCATCCTCGCGGCGGCCCGCGATCGCATAAATTCTTCCGAGCTGAACGTGCATGAGCGCGGCGTCATAGGCATCCCGCCCGAACACGCCCGCCCATCCCGCCTGCGCGTCGCGAACCGCCTGATCGAAGCGGCCTGCGTAAGCTTCAGCTTCCGCAATCTTCAAGGACACCCACGGCCGCTGACGCGGAACCCAGGTCCCGTTCCGATAATAGTCAATCGCCTGGTCGGCAAAGAGCGCGGCCGCCTGGTCCTGCCTGATGCAGGCGACCATGGCGCGGTACAGCGCGGGAGGGTCGGTGAGGATGCCCGCGTAGTCCGCGATCGGGGTGAGCCGCTGGTCAGCCAGCGCGCGCCCGGCCACGGACCAGTCCGCCCGTTCTGCGGCCGCCGTATATCGGTCAAGAATTCCCAAGGGATCATCCGGATCACGCGGAAGCGCATCGATGCCGTGAAGGAACGCGTCCCGGTCTCCATCGAGTTCGTATTGCGCGCGCAGCAGCCATTCGGCCAGTTCCCGATTGTCGGGAAAGCGAACCAGATACTGTTGGCCGTCCACGCGCGCCTGTGCGTAGCGGCGCAGGAAGAACAGGGTCTCGATCAACGCCACGCTCTCGGACAGCGAGCGGGGATTGTGCGAGGAGGCTCGTTCCAGATACTCGATTGACTCGTTCCACCGGCCCAGCCGGCGGAGGGTGAATCCGACCGCGAATATCGCCTGGTCGTCATTGGGCATCTCAGACGCCGCGGCCTCGAATTCGAGAAGGGCGCGCGACCAATTCAGCGCCACATGATAGTCAATATGCCCGAGCATCAGCTTTGTCTCGGGGTCGTCCGGCGCGAGACGGACAGCAGCCTCGGCGGCGGCCTGGGCAAGCGCCAGGCGGGCCTCGCTTGTGTCGAGGCGGGAATACCAGTAAAGCTTCAGGTCGAGCATGGCTATCTGGATATACGCCAGGACGAATTTTGGGTCCTTGGACACGGCCTGGTTGTAGAGCGTGAGGATGGGCTCGTACTCTCCCAGCGTGGCGTTGCTCCCCAGCTGATCGTCCACGGCCCGCGCCCTCAGATAGAGGTCGTAGGCCGCCTGGCTTGTCGTGGGCCGCCGGTCGATCAGGCGTCGCTCGTCGGCCGTGAGGCTCGCCTCAAGTGCGCCGGCGATGCTCCTGGAGAGGTCGCTTTGAATCGAAAAGATGTCCGTGAGCTTCCGGTCGTAGCTATCCGCCCAGATGGGCTGCTCGGTGAGCGCATTGAAGAGCTGGACTGTCACCCGCACTTCGTCGCCCGAACGCCTCACGGTGCCCTCGAGGACATTTGCCACGCCGAAGTCCTCCGCGATGGCCCGCAGGCTGTTCGATCCTCCGCGATACGCCATGACCGAGGTCCTGGAGATGACCTTCAGGTCGTGAATCTTCGAGAGGTTGTTGATGAGATCCTCATGCACGCCGCTGGCGAAGAATGCATTGGCCGGGTCGGGACTCAGGTTGGTGAATGGAAGCACCGCGATGGACCGCTGGCTCACCACCGCTGGGGTTGCGCTGGTGGTTTCAACTTCGGCCACTCGCTGGCTCCTCGACCAGAGCAAACCGGCGGCGCCGGCAAGCACCACAGCCGCAGCCGCGCCGGCGGCCTGCAATCCCGCCCGATGGCGCCGCGACAGCCGGCGGAGCTTCACGCCCAGGCCGGGAGCTGCGGCGAGGACGGGCTCGTGCCGCAAATAGCGTCCGATCTCCTCCGCCAGCCCGATGGCGGTCGAATAGCGGCCGGAGGGATCCTTTTCGATGCAGCGCATGACGATCCAATCAAGGTCGCCGCGCAGAAATCCCGCCAATTTTTGCGGCTCGATGCCACGGGACTTCGAGAGGGTGGCGAGCGTGTGCCCGTCGAGCAGGGAAAGGCGCTTCGAAGGGGGCAACGCCTCGTCCTCCTTCACCCGGCGCCTCATCTCCTCGAAGCTCGCGCGAGCCTGGTTTATGCTTTCGAACGGCGTGCACCCGGTCAGCAGTTCATAGAGAAGCACACCCAGGCTGTAGATGTCGCTTCGGGCGTCGACGCCGGCCGAGCCCAACTCCGCCTGCTCCGGACTCATGTAGAGCGGCGTCCCGATAAACTGCTCGTAGCTCGTAAACAGGGTCTTGTCCGAAGGCCGCGATTCCGTGGCCTTGGCCACGCCGAAATCGATCACTTTTGGGGTCGGCAGACCGTCGGAAATTGCCACGAGGATGTTCGACGGCTTGATGTCCCGATGGACGATGCCCCGCTCATGTGCGTGCTGAATCGCCCGGCAGACCGGAATGAACAGCTCCAGGCGCTTCAGGAGCGGGAGGCGGCGGTCCTCGCAAAACCGGGTGATCGAGATCCCCTGCACCAGCTCCATCACAAAATAGGGCCGGCCCGCCTCCGTGGCCCCGCATTCGAACACGCGGGCTATGTTGGGATGGTCCATCAGCGCCAGGGTCTGCCGTTCCGCCTCGAAACGAGCGATGACCTCCCGCGTATCCATGCCGAGCTTGATGATCTTGAGGGCGACGCGGCGGCGGATCGGTTCCGCCTGCTCGGCCAGGTAGACGGCGCCGCAGCCGCCTTCGCCTATCTTCTGAAGCAATTTGTACGGGCCGACCCGACTCCCGAGAAATTTATCCAGCAACGTGTCCGCGCCTGCGTCCCCGGCCGGAGCCGCCGAATTGCCGCCGCGTGACGACTTGAGATCGCCGTTGTCGTGGGCGCGGAGGAGCGCCTCAACCTCCGCGATCAGGCTCTGGTCCTCGCGGCACGCCTGCAGAAGATACTCCTGCCGTTCGCTGGGCGATCGGCCCAACGCTTCCGTGAAAAGGTATTCAACGCGTTCGAGCGATTCGCTCATGTTTGCCGAAAAACGTTACTAGCCGCTAAGCCCCAACGCCATACCGGAGTTTGCATTTCGCAATGCGACCCTGCGAGCTGCGCGTATTTGCAGGATAAGCGGCGCGCCCCGAGGTCGGGCGGGCGGCCGGGATTCTGCAAGACCCGTGAAAGATCGATGGGGATGCGCCCGTTAAGGCTGATGACTGGGACGGCGAAACGCCGCTCCTCTCGCCCTCAAACAAGTCCGCAGAAAAACACACATCCGTCATGAAGACGATCTCAACGATAAATGCCTGTCTCGGAAATCTTGCCTATGCCAGCATTCTGGCCGGCCTTGTTCTCGCCTTTGTCGATCCCGGGCACCGGGCTCGTCAACAGGCCATTGCGAGGCCAAGCGCCGTCGCCGTCGTGATTTCAAAGGCGCAGGCCGCCTGACAGCGGGTCCGGCCAGGGGGCGCAGCCAGGAGCGAGGCTATCGGTGAATATATCTCATTCACACGTAACCAGGTATGCAATGAGCGCGGATGCGTACATTCTTTTATATGTCCTTCCTGAGCGGAAAAGTATTCCCCTAAGCGTTGAAACGCAGCTGGGGGTCAGGGCCCCGGTTGCCCCGCCACTCTCTTTCCTCCACAATCCAGCCGCCGTGCTCGAGCGATTCAGCCGATTTTTTTCGATAAGACGCCGCGCGTGGGCCCAGCGGGAGGTGATCCGCAGCCTCTCGGAGGCGATCGACCAGAGCTATTCCGCGGTCATGATCACCGACCTCGAGAGCCGGATCCAATATGCGAACGGCGGCCTCTGCAATCAGATGGGCTATTCCCGCGAGGAGCTGATCGGCAGAAACTGGCGCGACTTTCAGCAGAAGGAAACCCCGCCGGAATTGCTCGCCGACCTTGTCGCCACGGTTCGGGCGGGCCGGCCCTGGCGGAACGAATGGTTCAACCGGCGAAAGAACGGCGAACTCTATCCGGTCCGCGGCTGCGTCAGCCCGATCAACGACGCTCACGGGCACCTCGCCTGCTTTCTTGCGATCTTCGAGGACATGACGGAGGTCAAGCGCAGCGAAATGACGCTGCGCGAGGCGCTCGCGCGGGCCGCCGAGGGGGACCGTTCGAAGAGCCGGTTTCTCGCCACGATGAGCCACGAGATGAAGACGCCGCTGAATGGCATCGCCGGATTCACGAGCCTTCTTCGCGGGACGGCGCTGACCCCGGAGCAGGAGGAATACGTCGAGAGCATCCGCGCCAGCGGCGAGGCGCTGATCCAGCTGACCGACGACATTCTCGAGCTGGCCCGTATCGAAGGGGGAAAGCTGAAGCTCGAGCCCGTGGTTTGCGATGTCCGCCAGTGCCTGGAGGATGTGCTCGACGGCATGGCCGTCAGGGCGGCCGACAAGGGCCTGGAACTGCTGCATTGGGTGGACGAGGGTGTGCCTCCGACGCTCCTCCTCGATGAATTGCGCCTGAGGCAGGTGCTGGTCAGCCTGGTCGGCAATGCCGTGAAGTTCACGGGCCGGGGTGAGGTTGAGGTCGCGCTGCACGCGTCGCGCTCGCAATGGGAGGCCCCGGGCGGATGGAAGCTGACGTTTGCCGTGCGGGACACCGGAATAGGCATTGCGGACGCGGACCTGGACAAGCTTTTCAAGCCCTTCAGCCAGCTTGACGAGTCGACCACCCGGCGCTTCAGCGGGACCGGTCTCGGCCTGGCGATATCGAAGAACGTCGTCCAGCTGATGGGCGGGGAAATCGCAATCGAGAGCGAACCCGGACGAGGCTCCACGTTCAGCTTCTGGATTCCCGCTGGCTCGGAGCCGCACGCGCCGCACGCGCCGCCCGACCTTCGCAACCGGCGGGCCGCCCTGGCAGCCCGCGCCGGGCCGTTTCGCCGGGAGTTCGCCCGTCTCGCCCGGCGCTGGCGGCTGGCGCTCATCGAGGTGGACGCAATCGAGGACCTCCCGGCTGACGGCCTGGATTTTGTCTTTGTCGAAGTGGATGCGGACCTGGCGCGCGCGTTTGCCGCTGGAGCCCCGAGACTCCCGGCGGGATATTGCGCGATTGTATCCGCAAGCCTGTCCCAGGCGCTTCGGGCGGGCCTCAGGGGACACTTCCAGCTGGTGCTGAACAAGCCCCTCCATCATGAGGCGCTTTTGTGCCTCCTGAGCACAGGCCGCTGAGGGGAGTTCTACGTAGAAGCGTGGGGTTGCGGGGCGGGGTTTCCGGGTTCATACCGTTTTCCCGTCGGTCCTCTCCCATGAAACCATCCCACCTGATTTTCGGCCTGGCCGCCCTGGGCGCGCTCCTCGCCGGCGGCTGCAAGAGCGTCGAATACTCCGCCGCCAATGACCCCAACCGCGTCCTCATCGGCACGGTCACCTTCATGCAGCCCACCACCCTGCCGCCCGACGCCGAGGTCCTCGTCCGGGTCGTCGACCGGCACCCTCAGCCCGCGAACATGGACATCGGTGGAATTCCTTCCCCGGACCGCCTTCCGCTTCTCAGCCAGCCGCAAACGGCCGCCGCCCTGGCGGCGGCCGGCCCGGAGACCCTGGGCGAACAGATCGTCCGAAATCCCGGGTCTTCGCCGGTCGTCTTCCGCGTCGAATACCGCGCCGAGGACGATCTCCTTCGCCGCGGCCTCAACATCGAGGTGCGCATCTCGTACGGCGGGCGCCTCCGGCTCTTCAATGCGAACCAATATGAGGTGGGTTTGAACGACGTGAACGATCCGCACGCGGTCGAGGCGGATCCCGTGCACTGAGCGGCGGCCGCATGAGCCTCTCGATCTGGTGCAACGCGCGGCTGAAGGACGGCGCGATGCGCCGGCTCGAGGAGGGGACGAAAGCGCATCGGCTGATCATTTCGTCCCACCGCAACCCTTCCGTCCTCTCGGCGGGGCCGCCCGACCCCGCGCTTGCGGAAGCCGATGTCGCGTTCGGCCAGCCCGACGCCGGAGACTGCCTGCGTTTCGACCGCCTGCGGTGGGTCCAGCTGACCACGGCCGGATTCGCACGCTACGATTCGGACGCCTTCCGTGAAAATTTTCGCGCGCGCGGCGCCATCCTGACCAAGTCATCCGCGGTCTTTGCGGAACCGGCTGCGCAGCACGTTTTGGCGATGATGCTCGCCCTCGACCGCCAGCTCCTGCCCTCCTATCGCGACCAACTGACGGACCGGTCCTGGCATTTCCTGGAGCACCGGGCCAGTTCTCACCTCCTTCTCGGCCGCACCGTGCTGCTGCTTGGCTACGGCATGATCGGCCGGAGGGTGGCCGAGCTCCTTGCGCCCTTCCGCTGCGAGATCTACGCCGTCAGGCGGCAGATTCGAAGCGAGCGCGAGGTTCGGATCGTTGCCGAGGCGGACGTCACGGCAGTCCTCGGCAAGGCGGACCATGTCGTCAATGTCCTGCCCGACAGCGAAGCCACCCGAAACTGGGTAAATGCGCGCCGGCTTGCCTGCTTCCGCCGGGGAGCGAGATTCTACAATGTCGGCCGGGGAACCACGGTTGACCAAACCGCCCTCCTCGAGGCCCTGCGGGATGGAATCCTGGGGGCGGCCTATCTGGACGTGACCGAGCCGGAGCCGTTGCCGCCGGAGCATCCTCTATGGACGGCGCCGAATTGCTTCATCACGCCTCACACCGCGGGCGGGCGCCACGACCAGGATGATGCCCTGGTTGAGCTGTTCCTCGAAAATCTCGCTGCGTTCGAGCGGGGGCAGGCCCTAACCGACAGGGTGTGCTGATTGTCGCCAGGCAAGGTCAGCAGCCGTGCCGGGCCAATCCATCGCAGAACCGTAACGCCACTGGATATTTGAACGAGTTGTCTTTTTTCTGCATCTGATCCACAAGTGCGTGCGTAGTTACTACCGTCAACCGACCCGATGCGGCGGCAGATGCCTTCGCGGAGTGGTCATCGTTCCCAAAAAACACAATCCAGACAGAACATGAAGAAATCCACTCGTCTCCTCGTGACCGCCGCCGCCATGGCGGGCCTCTACGCCGGCGCCCTCGCCGCCCGCACCTATGCCGCCGACAGCACGGCGGGATCGTCCGACCAGCCCAAGAGCGACACCAGCACGAAGCACGACTGTAAGGGCAAGAACTCGTGCAAGGGCCAGGGCGGCTGCAACGCGGGCGACAACGGCTGCGCGGGCAAGAACTCCTGCAAGGGCAAGGGCGGCTGCGCCAGCAAGAGCTGATTCCGGCCAACGCGATTTGAGTTCCGAGCGCGGCCGGCGTCATTGTCGGCCGCGCTTTTTCTTACGTTTCTAATTCCCGTGCCGGAGAACCGCTTCAACGGAAACACCGACTACGGCATCGGCATCGGGCTGCGCGTCCCCCATTACGCGCACATTCTGGAGAGGAAGCCGGTCGTCGACTGGTTTGAGATCATCTCGGAAAACTTCATGGTCGACGGCGGGCGTCCGCTCGAGGTTCTCGACCAGATCCTCGAGCAGTACCGGGTCGTCCAGCATGGTGTTTCCATGTATTTCGGATCAGCCGACAAGCCGGACCGGGCCCACCTTCGCAAGCTGAAGACCCTGGTCAAGCGGACGGGGACTCCCTGGCTCTCGGACCATCTTTGCTGGGGCAGCGTGGACGGAACCTACACGCACGACCTGCTGCCGATGCCCTACACCTTTGCATCGGCGAAGAGGACCGCCGAGAAGATCCGGCAGGTCCGCGACTACCTCGAGGTGCCGATCTGCGTCGAGAACGTCAGCAGCTACGCGGAGTTCCACGTCTCCGAGATGACCGAATGGGAATTCCTGACGGAAGTCGTGGAGCGGGCGGACTGCGGAATCCTCCTCGACGTCAACAATATCTACGTCTCCGCGAAGAACCACGGCTTCAATCCCTACGACTACGTGGACGGCGTCCCGCACAACCGCGTGGGCCAGATGCATGTCGCCGGCCACACCAAGTTCGAGAAATACATCCTCGATACGCACGACCACCCGGTCCTCGATCCCGTGTGGAAGCTCTACGCCCACGCGACCCGCAAATGCGGGGTGACGGCGACCCTGCTCGAATGGGACGACAAGATCCCATCCTTCGACGAGGTGCACGACGAGGCGCTCAAGGCCAATGCCTTCATAGACGGCGCCAAGGCCGCCTCAAAACCCGCGGGGCGGGCCGTCCGTTCATCGTGAAGGCGGCGAATCCAGTCGGGCTCAAGCCTCCGCCGGCGCGCGCTCCGCGGCGGCTCCGTTCGACCGGCGATCTCCGCACGTTTCAGCGGCTGATGACCCATGCGGTCGTCCGGCCGCTGGCCCCGGGCGACCGCCTGCAGCCACGCTGGATCGACGGTCGGCCGATGGACGAGGTGGCCGCCGATTTCATAAAGCCGAACGACCGCCTGACCGCCTTCGACCGGCTGGAGATCTACAACCGGATGTACTGGTTCCGGCTGATCGGCTGCTTTCACGACGACAATCCGGGAATGCGGGCGCTTCTGGGCGAGCGCCGATTCGAGCGGCTCGCGCGCGCGTACCTGGCCAGATACCCGTCGCGTTCGTTCACGCTCCGCAATCTGTGCGCCCGCCTGGAACAGTTCATCCGCGAGGAGCCCCGATGGACCGCCCCCCGGACGGCCCTGGCTCTCGCGGTGGCCCGGTTTGAATGGGCGCAGACGGTTGCCTTCGACGGCGAGGCCCGGCCCGCTCTCGGGCCCGACGACATCGCCGACAAGGCGCCGGCAAGGCTGCGGATCGACCTGCAGCCTTATATCTCGCTCCTCTCCCTCGATTATCCCCTGGACGATTACATCATCGCCGTGAAGAAGCGCAGCGCCCTCCGTGCCGAGGCGAGCAACGCGATCGGTTCCGGCGAGCCGTCGGGGAGGCGCCGAAAACACGTCCCCTTGCCGAAGCGCGGGCGGATCCGCGTTGCCGTCCACCGGCACAGCGGACGGCTGTATTACAAGCGCCTCGGGCTGCCGGAACTTCGCATCCTCGAGGCGCTCCGCGCCGGGCGGCCCCTCGGGCAGGCGGTCGCCGCCGGCGGCCGCCGGGTGAAGCCCGAGCAGGTGCGGGACTGGTTTGCCACGTGGATGAAACTAGGATGGCTTTGCAAGCGGCAGTAGGCAGTAACCCCCAAATCCGGCTCATATGAAAAACCTAAACGAAATCCTGGGCGCCATCGGCTGCGTCCTGAAACCGATACTCCTCCTCGCGATCCGCCTCTACTGGGGCTGGCACTTCTGCATCTTCGGCTGGGGCAAACTGACGCACCTCGACAAGATCACCGGCTACTTTGCCAGCCTCGGCCTTCCGATGCCGCATCTTCAGGCCATCATGGCGGGTTCCGTCGAGTGCTTTGGCGGGGCATTCCTGCTCCTCGGCCTCTGCGCGCGCATCGTTTCTGTCCCGCTCATGTTCACGATGACGGTCGCCTACCTGGCGGCGGAGCGCCCCGCGCTGCACGCGATATTCTCGAACCCGGACAAGTTCACCGGCGCCGATCCGTTCCTCTTCCTTTACGCGGCGGTGCTCATATTCGTCTTTGGCCCGGGCAAGATCTCGATCGACGCGATCTTCTGCGAGAAGACCGCGTCCGAGTGACGGTTTGTTGCGTAGAAGGGTGAGGGAGGGCGGCTTCCCTCATCCCCATGATCCTGCTTCGGCATCCGTCTCTCCTCATAGTTCTGGCAGCGCTCGCGTTCTCCACAGCGGCGCGCGCCGAATCCATTGCCTGGACCTCCTGGTCCGACGACGCCTTTGCCCGCGCCAAGCGCGAGCACAAGTACGTGATCCTCGATCTCGAGGCCGTATGGTGCCACTGGTGCCACGTGATGGACGCGACAACCTATCGCGATCCGCGGGTCATCTCGCTGCTTGGCGCGCATTATATTTCTGTCCGCGTGGACCAGGACTCCCGGCCCGACCTGGCAAACCGCTACGAGGACTACGGCTGGCCTGCGACGGTCATCTATGCGCCGGATGGCACGGAGATCGTCAAGAAACAGGGCTATGTCGAGCCGGACGGAATGGCCCGGCTCCTCCAGGCCGTTATCGACGACCCATCGCCGGTCAATTATCACGACGCCCAGGCGAGCGTGGCGTCATCGGCCGCGCCTTCCGCGGAGCGCGTCGCCGTGCTCCGCAGGCAATGGAGGGGTGGCTACGACGACAAGGCGGGGGGCTGGGGCTTCGATCACAAATTTCTGGACTGGGACAACGTGGAGCTCGCGCTTCGCGACGCGGCGCGCGGCGACGAGCGCGCAACCCGCATGGCCCGCGACACCATCAGGCTGCAACGCAAGCTTCTCGATCCCGTCTGGGGCGGCATGTACCAGTATTCCGTCGGCGGCGACTGGGACGAACCCCACTTCGAAAAGATCATGCCGATGCAGGCGGAGGACCTGCGGATCTACGCACTCGCCTACGCACAGTGGGGCGATCCGGCCGATCTCGCGACAGCCCGGGCAATCCACCGCTTTCTCACCACTTTCCTCAGGGGAGCCGATGGGGCCTTTTATGTGAGCCAGGATGCGGATCTCGTCCCGGGCGAGCACAGCTCGGAATATTTCGCCCTGGATGACGCCGGAAGGCGGGCGCGGGGCATTCCGCGCGTGGACACGCACCGCTATGCGCGCGAAAACGGCTGGGCGATCGCCGGCCTGGCCCAATACGCAGCCGTCACCGGCGATGGAGCCGCCCGCGCCGAGGCGGAAACAGCAGCAAACTGGGTGATCGCGCACCGGGCGCTGGCAGGCGGCGGCTTCCGCCATGACGAAGCCGATGCGGCCGGGCCCTATCTCGGGGACACCCTTGCGATGGGCCGCGCCTTCTTCGCCCTCTACGAACTCACCGCCGATTCGGCATGGCTCGCCCGGGCGGAATCCGCCGCGGACTTCATCCGCGCCCATTTTGCCCTCGGCTTGGAGCCCGGCTTCGCCAGCAGCGACACGGAGAAGCCATCGTTTCCGAGGCCGCAGCCGCAGTTCGACGAGAATGTGGGCCTGGCGCGATTCGCCGCCGCCCTTGGCGCCGCCGGCGGCCGGGCCGAGGACAGCGCAACGGCAGTCCTTGCACTTCGCTGGGTGCTCGCGCCCGGAATAGCCGAGCCCCGCCATGCCTACGTGGGCGGCGCCCTTCTCGCGGAGGAGGAGGTCCGCACCGCACCGCTCCACGTCGCCGTCATCGGAGGCAAGGATGACCCGTCGGCCCGCTCCCTCTATGCGGTCGCCCTGCGATCGCCAACTGCGCACAAGCTCATTGAATGGTGGGATCGCCGCGAGGGTCCGGCGCCCCGCGGCGAGGATATCTATCCGGAACTGCCGCAGGCGGCCGCGTTTGTCTGCGCCAACGGCGCCTGCTCCGCCCCGATGTCCTCCTCTCCGGCCCTGACTGCCCGGCTTGCGAAGATCCTGGCCGCTCCGGTTCGCTAGGGCTGCCGGGGCTTCTCAGCGACCACCACCTTGGTGTCGGCGATCAGGTCGTGCAGGCACCTACGGTCGGGCCCGAATATGAAGCCGATGTCCACAAACGGAACGAACGGGCCTACTATCCTGACGAGCCCGATGAGTGCGGGAACCCAGCTTCGAAGGAGGACCGCGTGGACGAATCCTGGCGGGGCCCCGTCGCGAAAGCGGACGATGCGGATCCCGACGATCCGCTTGCCCACCGTCTGGCCCCGCGTCACCAGCATCCAGGTCTGAAGGACGACGAGGAAGAGGAGCGCAAAGCCGAGAAGCGCAAAGCCGCCCGCGACGCGGCCGAATTCGATGTCATCCGACCATTCCCCGCGGGCAATCTGTAGGACGGTGTTGACGCCGACCATCAACGTTCCCGGAAGGATGCACGCCAGCCCGAAGATCGTGTCGAGGAGCGCGGCGCCGAGGCGTTGGCCACGTCCGGCGAGAGCGGGAGCCGCTCCTGCCGAATGAATGAGGGGCGGCGGTCCGCCGCCGGAGATTTCTGGGAAGTCGGCGAGCGTCTTCCACTCATCGGTGTCTGAGGCCTTGGCCTTCGTGTCCTCATCGGCGCGGCCGGCCGCTATCCATGCCCTTACCTGGCCTGCCGACACGGGGCCATATTCCTTCCCGTCGCCACCGATGATCGTGTACATGCTCATCAGCCTGTAACTGACAGCAAAATGCCGCCCCGGGTCAACCGCAGGCCGGCGATCAGGCGTTTTTCAGCTTCTCGACTTGAGCCCTGAGCGCTCGTCTTTTGTACCGGGCGCCTGAGCGCGCTACTTTCCGAACTTTGTGCAGGGCTGATCTTGCCGTTGCTTCATAGGGACACTTCTCTAGCGGCCCTCCAGCCAAATGAGCCCTGTCTTTGTCTCCCCGACCGTCCTCGAAGGATCCGGAGTCCGACTTGAGCCGATGGAGCTTGCCCATGAAGGAGCTCTCAAAGCGGCCGCTGCCGACGGCGAGCTATGGAATTTGAACTTTACGAGCGTCTCTCGACCCGAGAACACCCTAAGTTACATCGAGGCGGCGCTAGCGGATCGGGCCAAGGGAATCCGCGAGCCATTCGTGGTCCGAGAAATGCGTAGCGGCACGATTGTCGGATCGACCAGCTATCACGACATCATTCCCGACGTTCGTCGGGTCGAGATCGGCTATACCTGGTACGCGAGGTCTTGGCAGCGAACCCACGTGAACACTGCCTGCAAATGGCTTCTCATGGTGCATGCATTTGAAAAATTGAACTGCACGGTCGTCGGCTGGCGCACGGACATTCTTAACCTCCGCTCACAGGCAGCGATCGAGCGGCTCGGCGCGAAGAAGGACGGGGTCATCCGCCGCCAGAAGCTGCGCCCCGATGGCACGATTCGGGACGCCGTCATGTACAGCGTCACCGCCGAGGAATGGCAGCTCGACGTGAAGGATCGCGTTCGCGGACTGCTTCGGCTGCCCGGTTAGGCTCCCATCGGCTCACGCGCTTTTTCGAGAACTGGGCCTCTCTGGCGACACAGTCACATTCGATTCGTTCAGCAGTCCTCTAATCGTCGGCCGGAAGGAAGAGCGCCAACTCTGCCTCGATTTTCCCGTTCGACCTATTGGGAATATTCAATCCCCTGTCGAGTTGTAGAGGCCAGTCGGGGCTGAAGGACGACGAATTTCCGTCCCGTGTCCTTGTTTCCAAGGATCAGCAGCGGACGATCGCGGAGATCGGCGATCAATTCGTCGTCGGAGATGATCTCATATCCGGGGTGTGCCGCTGCGGTCTGAACTTGCGCGGGGCCGATCATGGGGACAGCCCCGTTCCCATTTGCGCCCATGCGGACATCGCTTCGGACCAGCAAAATAGCCAACGCTGCCGCCGCGCCCGTTGTAAGCGCGGCTGCCAGAAATGTCCGCCGGCGGACTCGACGGCGGCGAACCTGCAGCGCCGCGCTGCGCGCAAAGTCGCTGGCCATTCCCTTCTCCCAGTCCTCATGGAAGAGATCGGCGATCAGTCGGGTGCGCGGGTCTGGCTTTTCAGTCATTTGATTTAAGGACGGCCTCCAGCAGCCGGCGCAATTGCGATCGGGCGCGGGTGAGCCGCGATTCGGCGGCTTTCGGGGAAATCGACAGCTGCTCCGCTATGCTATTCACGTCTGCACCGGCAAAGTACTTTGACTTCAGAAGGGCCCGATCCTCCGGTGCGATCTGGGCCAGCGCCGAGTCGAGCGCGCTGAGGAGGCTGACTTCGTCCGCGGTCTGCCCCTCGGGGCCCTCCGGTTCGACGGCCCTGCGGTTGAGCAGTTTCCCCCAGCTCCACCTCCTCCTCAGGCAGTCGTTCAGCGCGGATCGTGCGACGATTCGCAACCATCCACTGAACATCGCTTCGGAGTCGCAGGTTTTCACGTTCTTCGCCACCCGCAGATAGGTTTGCTGCAGGGCTTCGCTGGCCAGGTGATGATCGCCTCGGGAGGCAGCCAATAGCTGGCGGAATATGCCGGGCCCATGATCTCGATGGAATTGGCTCCACGCGGCATCACTTCCGGCGGCGAGATTCGCAGTCAACTCCCCAAGAGGAGACTGGCCGGCGCCGTCCTTGGGATCAGAGGCCAAGTGGGGAGCGAAGGATGCTGCGACCGTCCGGATCACTTCTCCATGGAATCGGAATTTGCGCCGGACTTCAATTTTTCATCCTTGGGATGGGCCAGCAGGCCGTCGATCACACGGGTGGCGACCTTGAGCTCGCTTTCGGGTCCTGCCATCAGCAAGAGGCCGGACTTGGGATGGTATTTGATTTTGAGGGCACTGGGATCCGCCGACGAAGTCATCGCACAGGCCGTGCGGATCGCATCGACGATGTCGTCAACGGATCTTTGCGCATCGACGAAGGGCGAGAGATCCCTGGAGACAAATTCACCATTACTTCCAGCGTCGTGCTTTGAGAGGACGGCTGTTGTTTCACTGATAGGAGCAAGTCGGAAACCATCGGAATCCAGCAATAGCGCGAGAAGGTTAAGAAGTTCACCAGAGTGTTCAAGGTGTACGGAAAAGGGCGGCAGCGGAGCGGCAAGATACGCTTTTGGGCCAACGATGTTGATCCGGTATGTTTTGGGCAGCATCTCAAATAATTGGGCCAGCGAACCGCCGGGAAAATCGATATTGACGAAGGTCGGCGTGGTTGAGGCCGGGGGAACGGGCCTGTTGTCGTCGGCTCGCAACGCCGCGGCGGTTGCAAAGGCCGCCAGCGCGAGAAGGAAACGAAACGTGAAGGTCAGGGTCCTGGAAGTGTCTTTCATCATAATAAATACGCGCGCCAGCCCCTAATCCTTCGCAAAATCTTCCATGTTTATGAGATATGAGGGGTAGCCTCGGGCCGCCGATGAGGTTGGGGGCGGGCAGGCTGACGCCGCCGACGATCGTGAACCCAAAAATGTGCGCGAGGGCGAATGCCAGCGGAAGGCCGGGATCGCACTTTTCGGTTTCGATAGTGTCGATGGTCTGACGGGACACACGCAGAGGTTTCGCGAGGTCGGCCTCACGCCGCACTTGTTATAATAGCAGGTGTGATGAAATGCTTATCCGCCAAAGCGGCCCTCAACTTCTTGCCTTTGACGCACATTTGTGCTCTTTTTGTGCCATGCCGGCGACTGCCATTCTTCGTGCTCGAATCGACCCGCGACGAAAGGCGAGAGTGGAGCGGATCCTCGAAAATCTCGGAGTGACCCCCACTCAGGCAGTGAACATGCTCTACGCGCAAATCGAGCGCCGAAAGGCGATACCATTCCCGGTGAGTTTGGAGGAAGGTGTCATCGCTCCGCCCATTGCGCATGTAGCCCGGGAGTGGGGCGGACTCGACCGGGAGGATTACTCGCATCTGGACAAGCGGTGAGCCCGAAACCCGGAGAGCTCTATCTCGTGGACCTTGGCATGATCGGAAAGGTCCGGCCGGCGATGGTCGTTTCCCGAGAAGATCCGGCAAGCAGTCGCGCCACAGCCATATGCGTTCCGCTGACTACGCAAAACCGGGATTCAGCTTATGAGGTCGGGTTGGGGAAGCTGAGGTTTCTCGACAAGGAATCCTGGATAAATGTCCAGGGGATCATGAGCATCGGCTATGAAAGACTAATTCGACGCCTGGGGCTTGTGCCTCAGACTCAATTCGCAGCTGTGAAAACTGCTTTGCGCTATGCTTTGGACCTTTAGCCTCAGGGCGCCGGCGGCCGGCCGGCGGCGCGGGCGAGGGCCTGGCGGGCGAGGACGGCGTCGTAGCGGGCCTGGAGTCGGGCGAGTTCCGCCGCTCGGGCGGAGCTTTGGGCGTCCAGGAGTTCAAAGTTCGTGATGACGCCGCTCGAGTAGCGCGTGCGCGCCAGGTCGAGGGCTTCCTGGGCCTGGGCGACGAGCGCATCGGTGTTGGCCAGCCGGGTCCGCGCAGCGGTCAGGTCGGAGAGGGCATCCTGAACGTCGGTGGCGATCGTCGCGGACATCTGGCGAACGCGCGCCTCGGAGGCCCGGAGTTCGGCGCGCGCCTCCACGCGTTCGCCGGTCGTCCGGCCGCCGGTGAAGATCGGCACCGACAGGCTGACGCCGCCGTTCACGTACCCTTTGTTGTCGTACATCGCCGGGAGCTGGGAGTCCTCGACGCCGCCCGACACCTGCGCCGCAAGGGTCGGCCTGTCGGCGCGATCGGCCACCCCGAGGCGGCGCCGGGAGGTTTCTGCGGTGTCCCGGGCGAGCCGGATCTCGGGGCGGTTCCGCAGCCCTTCGGCGATCGTGGCGGAAAGCTCCGGAGCGGGTCCGGCCGTGTCGAATCCGCCCGATAGCGGCAGGGGAGCCGTCGGCTCATAGGTCAGAAGCTCGCGCAGCAGAGCCTCCTGTCTTTGGAGCGAGGCGACGATGTCGGCCCGTCGATTTTGCGCGGTCGCCAGGCGCACCTGGGTCGTAAGGACGTCGAATTTCGTGGCAGAGCCGGCTGCGAATCTCTGCGAGGAAATGCGGCCGGCCTCTTCTAGCGCCTGGATTTCCTCGTCGGCGACACCGACCGATTCCCTGAGGAGGAGCACGCCGTAGAATGCCTGGATAGCCTGGTAGCCGAGCTGGCTCCGGACTCCATCCAGGGCGTCCTTTGCGGAAATTTCGCCGGCGCGGGCGAGGTCCACCAAGGCGTCGGTGCGGCCGAAATCGGTCAACAGCTCCCGCACGGTCACCGCTGCGTCGTAAAAATCGTGGATCGCCGGATAAAACGTCGTGGGGCCGAATTTGATGTACGGCCTCAGGCTCAAATGGGTGTAGGCCGCGTTCGCCGAGACCTGGGGCAGGCGGTTCGCGCCGCTCTGGTCCGTGCGGCCGCGGGCGGCGTCGATCGCGGCCTGCGCCGCGTCCAGGGAGGGGTGCCGGGCGAGCACCGTGTCGATGGTGCGGGCGAGGGTGAGCGGACCATCGTCGCCGCGCATCGGAGCGGCGAGGCCCAGGGCGATTGGCAGAAGAAATACGGCGGATTTCATTGTCTATTTAGTGTGATTCGGCGGCTGCGGCCGCGGCGGCGCGGGCGACCGGTTTGGGTCGGCCGGCGAGGAAGATGAGCGGAAGGCAGCCGACGCAGATCAGGGCGACCAGGTGGTAGGCGTCGAGATAGCTGAGGAGATTGGCCTGCCGCTCGACCATCAGGCCGAGGACGGCCAGCGCGCGGCGCGGCGCCTCCCAGGGAGAGACGCCGTGCGCAAGCATCCTCTGGGCGAGGCCGTGGAGGCGGGCGACCGTCGCTGGATGGCCTGCGACGATATCGGAGACAAGGGCCTGGCGGTGCACCGCGACCCGGTGATCGAGGAAGGTGTTGATGAAGGCGATGCCGAAGGATCCGCCGACCTGGCGCATCATGTTGTTCAGCGCCACGCCCTGCGGGATATCGCGGGGAGGCAGGCCGGACACCGCAAGTTGCGTGAGCGGGATTGCCATGAAGCTGAGGCCGACCGCGCGCAGGATCACCGGCCAGAAGAAATCGTGGGCGCCGGCGTCGAGGCTGAGTCCTCCAAGCATGTAGGCGAAAATCGCCACGATAATAAAGCCGATGACGATCAGGATGTGCGGAGGAACCCCCTTTACCAGCATGCGACCGATGAACGGCAGGATGATGATGGAAACGCCCGCCCCGGGCAGGAAAAGCATGCCGGTCTGCATCGCGGTGAAGCCGAGCAGCCGCTGCACGAAGATGGGAACGATGAAGACCGTGGCAAACAGGGCAAAGCCCAGGACAAAGGTAAGCGCGGCCGCCGACGCCAGGGTCCGGCTGCGCAGGACGCGGAGGTCCACGACGGGATGCTCGGTGAAAAGCTCCCAGATGACGAAGGAGACAAGGCTCACGACGGCCGTTATTGCGAGAACGACGATGTAGCGCTTTGAGAACCAGTCCTCCCTTTCGCCGCGCTCGAGGACGACCTGGAGGGAGCCCAGCCCCGCCACGAGGAGGCCGATTCCCGGCCAGTCGATCTTATCGGCGCGGCGCGCCGATGCGGGCTCGGCGACGAACACCCAGGAAAGGATCGCGGCGGCGATGCCGATCGGCAGGTTGATGTAGAAGATCCACGGCCACGAATAGTTGTCGATGATCCAGCCGCCGACCGTTGGCCCGATCGTGGGGCCGATGAAGACGCCGACGCCGAATAGCGCCGAGGCGAGGCCGCGCTGCTCCAGGGTGAACGTCTCGAAAAGAATGGCCTGCGAGGTCGAGAGGAGGGCGCCGCCGCCGATCCCCTGGATGAAGCGGAAGGCGACGAGTTCCCAGATGTTGTGAGCCTGCCCGCAGGCCATCGATGCGACCGTGAAGAGAAGGATCGAGCTGATGTAGTAGTTCCGCCGCCCGAAGCGCGCGGCGAGGAAGCTCGTCATCGGGATAATGATGACATTCGCGATCGCGTAGGACGTGACGACCCAGGCGACGTCCTCGAGCGTTGCGCCCAGGTTGCCGCTCATGTCGGAGATCGCGACGTTCACGATCGAGGTGTCGATCAGCTCGATGATCGCCGCCGCGATCACCGTGACTGTGATGATGAACTTCCTGAAGCCGAATTCAGCCATGGCGGCCGCCGGTCACTCCCGGACATTGACCGTCACGTCGGCGCTCGCGCCGGGGCGCAGCGTGAGTCCGTCGCCGGCGGGCTCGACGGAGATCCGGACGGGGATGCGCTGGGTGACCTTGACGAAATTGCCCGAGGCGTTGTCCGGCGGCAAAAGGGCGAAACGGGCGCCGGTCGCGCCCGCGATCGACTCCACCTTGCCGTGGAATACGACGCCGGGATAGCCATCCAGCGAGATCTCGACCCCCTGGCCGGTGCGCATCCGCGCGATCTGGGTCTCCTTGAAATTGGCCACGACCCACGCGCCCGTGTCCGCGGTCACGGAAAGAAGCGTCTGGCCGGCCTGCACGTACTGCCCCGGCTCGAGATCCTTGTGCGAGACCACGCCCGCTATCGGGGCGGTGATCGTGGCATACGAGCGCTGGAGACGGGCAAAGTCGAGGTCGGTCCTCCGCTGGTCGATCTGCGCGCGCGCGGAATCAACCTGGGCCCTGCTCGAGACGATCTCGGCCGCGGCTGCCTCGGCCTGCCGCCGGGTGGCCGTCAGGCGCGCCTCGGCTTCGTCGGCCGCCGCCTGGATGTCCGAAAGCTGGCTCGCGGTAATCGCGTTGTTCCTGAACAGCCCCGAGTCGCGGGCCAGGTCGGAGGCTGCCTTGGCCTGCGCCACTTGGGCGGTGACCCCATTTGCCTGGACGACGGCCTGTGCGGCCGCGGCGTTGGCCAGCGACGCCTGGGCGGTCTTTGCGGCGGCTTCGGCGCTGCGCACGGCGGCTTCGGCCGAGGCGACCCGGTTATCGAGCTCGCGGGGATCAATCGTCACCAGCGCCTGCCCTGCCGCGACGCGTTCGTTGTCCTTGACGAGCACCTGCGCCACGTAGCCGGGAATCCGCGGCAGCACCGGGCTGATATCGCCCTCGACCTGGGCATCGTCCGTCTCCTCATGGGCGCGGACGAAGAGGAAGTGCTTTATTCCGAGAATGGCGGCGATCAGCACGACCGCGGTGGCCATGGCTGCCAGGCCCTTGTTTCTTGAGCCGTTGGGGGAGGAAGCCTTTCCTTCGGGGCTGCGGCTTTGGGATAATGGATTGCTCATGAGGGCGGGAAGGGGATCAGGTGGATTATAATTAGGAGCCTAATTATATTCCCAAGGCAAGCCGGATTTGAAAGGCTTCGCCTGCCGGGCCTTCTCGCCCGTAACAATCAACCATGCGCTGGATTCCCTTCTGCCTTTCCCTGGCCCTCGCGGCGCTCGGCCTTCTGACCGTTTTCAAGGCTCCTCCCTGGGTGGACTGGAGGCTGGCCCTCCTCGCCGGAGAGTTCGGCCACTGGATTTCACTTATGGCGCTGGGCATCCTCATCCTGGCATGCAGCCGCTCGGGAGGCTCGGCGCGCGGGATCGCAACTGCCGTATTGGCGGGAGCCGCGTTTGTGCTCTTACTCAAGCCATCCTATCAGGCCTGGCGGCTGGGCCGGTCGCTTTCGTCGGAACTCGGGGCTGCGTTCGGCCCGGGAAAGTCCTCCCGGCCGCCTTTCTCCCTTGCCGCCCATTTTTCCCCGCAGCCCGCCGCCGTGCCCTTCGAAACGATCCGCTATGCCGGCGAACTCGATCTCGACTTCTACCGCGCCATCGGACGGACCCCGGCTCCCTGCGTGATCGTCATCCACGGAGGGGGCTGGGACAACGGCGATCGCCGGGAGCTCCAGCCGTTCAATCGATGGCTCGCGTGCCGGGGTTATGCCGTCGCTGCGATCTCCTACCGGCTCGCCCCCCGGTCGATCTGGCCGGCGCAGCGGGAGGACGTTGCCGCGGCGGTGGAATTCCTGCGCGCGCGCTCCGCCTCGTTCGGCATCGACCCCGCGCGGATTGTGCTCTTTGGCCGCTCGGCGGGAGGCCAGATTGCGGAGGCCTCCGCCTATGGCCTGCCGGGCCTCGGCGTGCGCGGGGTCATCGCCCTCTACGCGCCCGCCGATCTCAATTTTGCCTACGCCTTCGGGAAGGAGGATGACGTCCTGAAGTCGCCTTTTCTCATCCGGCAGTTTCTCGGGGGAACTCCGTCCGAGGTGAGCGCGGCCTACGATAGCGCGAGCGCCATCGGGCAGGTCGGTCCGGCGAGCCCGCCCACGCTCCTCATGCATGGGGAACTCGATCCCCTCGTCTGGCATCGGCAGAGCGAACGCCTCAATGACAGACTCGGGCAGGCCGGCGTGGCCCACGCGTTCGTGTCCCTGCCGTGGGCGACCCACGCCTTCGAATTCAACGTCAACAGCCCGGGCGGGCAGCTCACCACCTACGCGGTCGAGTGGTTCCTGGCGGCGGAGACGAAGTAAGGGGTCAGTGACCCGACCCCTTCAACGCCTCGGCGACCACCGCGCGCCTCCGGTGGTAGAAGATTGCCAGGCCCCCCTGGTAGATCAGGGTGCCGACGCCGACGATGGCGCAGCCCGCGATGTAGATCATCCGGAGGAAATGCTCGAAGTTCATTCCGGCCTGCGCGAGTTGCAGGCGCTGCGCCTCGGTGAAGAGCGGCTTCATCGTCGAGGTGTCGATGTGGGTGAGGAGAAGGCCCACGTAGCATAGGATCACGACCAGGAGGAGGAGCTGGCTCATGACGAGCCAGCGCATGCCGCGCTCGGCCCCGTGCCGCAGAAGCGCCACGCCGTGGAGCTCAACCGCCCCCGCGCCGGCCACGAGGAGCCCGATTATGGTTCCGAGCTCGTCATGCCCCGCTGCGCAGGCGAGCGCGAACAGTCCCGATAGCGTGAGAACGACCATGCCGTCGAGGCGGGCGACCCGGACGACGCGGCGCAGGGCTTGGACGGGGAGCAGGGGAGGATGGATGGCGGGCATGGGGTGCTGGGGCTGGAAAGCGTGGTGATTCAGTCGACGTCTTCAACTGAATCGTTAGCGGGGGCCGGTTTGGCGCCTTCGGCCGGAAAATGCGCGGCCAGAAGGGCCCCCGCGCGCTCGATGCCGTGGACAAGGCCCGTCGTGAAGTCGCCCTTTTTGAAACTGCCGGTCATTGCCGAGGCGAGCTCTCGCCAGAAGGCATCGCCGCATTTCTCGTGGACGCCCTTGTCGCCGATGACGGCGAACGTGCGCGAGCGGGGCGCCACGAAGATGAGGACGCCGTCTCGATGGGTCAGTTGCGCCACGCTCAGGCGCCGGAAGTGCCGCTGCGCAGCCGCGATCGGATCGGGAGCGCGGTGGCGGGCGATCAGGACGCGGATCCGGCCCGAGGTTCCGGCCTCGGCAGCGGCGATCGCGGCGGTCACGCGGGCGTGATCCACGGCAAGGGGGCTGGAAAAGAGCCAGCGCATCACCAGCTTCCTCCCGCGCCGCCCCCGCCAAAGCCCCCGCCGCCGCCCGAAAAGCCTCCGCCTCCTCCACCGCCGAAACCGCCACCTCCCCCAAACCCTCCTCCGGGGATAATCCACGGCACGCCCCCCCAGGCGCGGCGCATGCCCGTCCCGCGATAGACCACCTGCTGGCGGCTGCGGATGAAGGAATATCCGATAAACACCACGGCCAGAATGATCAGGATGGGAAAGGGCATGCCGCCCTGGGATCGGGAATCATCCACGGTGCGCCCGGTGCCCTTGTATTCTCCCCGGGTGGCGGCCAGGAGGGCGGTCACGCCGGCGCTCAGGCCACCGTCGTAGTCTCCCTGGCGGAAGCGGGGCACGATCTCGTCCTCGATGATCCGCTTGCACAGGGCGTCGGGGAGCGCTCCCTCGAGGCCATAGCCGGTCTGGACGTAGAGCTTGTGCTCCCGGGCGAAGACAAAGAGGACCGCGCCGTTGCTGCGCGCCTTCTGCCCGACCCGCCAGGACTGCGCGACCCGCACCGTGTAGTCCTCGATGGAGGAGTCCGACTGCATCGTCGGATAGACGGCGACGAGAATCTGATTCGACGTGGCGCGCTCGAATTCCTCGAGCTTAGCATTGAGAGCCTGCGCCGTGCCTGGCTGCACCAGGCCGGCATAATCGTTGAAATAGGCGGCCGGCGCCGGGGGCATGACCTCGGCCGCCTTGGCTCCCGCCAGCCAAAAGGCGGCGAGGAGCGGCAGGAGGAGGAGCCGGCGCATGGAGGGCACGCCCTGCGGAACCGGTCAGGGCTTCCCGCTGAAGTCGAAATTCACCTTTGGCGCCGCTTCCGAGCCGGCGGCAGCCATGAAATAGGGGTGGGCCGCGTGCCCGAACATTCCGGCGATGAGGACCGCCGGGAAGCTCTTGATGGCCGTGTCGTATGCCTGGACCGAATCGTTGAACCGGCCCCGCTCGACGGCGATCCGGTTTTCCGTGCCTTCAAGCTGAACCTGCAGGTCGCGGAAGTTGGCCGTCGCCTTGAGGTCCGGATAGCGCTCTGAAACGACGAGCAGCCGGGAAAGCGCGGTCCCGAGCTGGCCCTGGGCCTGGTCGAAGGCCGCGAGCTGCGCCGGATCGGTGGGTGCCGCCCCGGCCGGCAGCTGCACCCGGCCCACCGAGGCCCGCGCGTCGGTGACCGCCGTCAGGGTCGATTTTTCGAAGTTGGCGGCGCCCGCCACCGTGCTCACAAGATTCGGAACGAGATCGGCGCGGCGCTGGTACACGTTCTGAACCTGCGCCCACTGTGCGTTCATCCCCTGCTCAAGCGAGACGAGGTTGTTGTAGGTGCCCATGGCCCACAGGCCGAGGACGATGGCGATCCCCGCGATTGCGGCGAGGATGAGGAGGAGGGTTTTGCCGGCACTCATGGCTCCAAGCTAGCCGCAGCGCGCTTCCGCGCAAGCTTCGCGAGGCGGTAGGCCGCGTGCGGGCTGTTAAAACTTGGCGCGGCTCGGGATTGCAAAACGGTCCAAAGGAAACATTGTAGTCCCAGCCGGTTAATCCCCAGAAATCCCCATGAAGACTCCGATCTCCGCCCTTTTGGGGCGAAAAGGTCCGAAAGTGCACGCCGTGACCCCGACGATGACTGTCGCCGATGCCGTGGCCGAAATGAATCGAAACTGTGTTGGCTGTGTCATCGTCCTCGATGGGATCCGCTTGTGCGGCATTTTCACCGAGAGGGACGTGTTGCGGCGCGTGGTTGGCGCCAGCCTTGACCCACGGCGCACGCGGGTCGCCAGCGTGATGACCGACAAGGTCATGACGGTTCCCCCCGAGATGACGGTCGAGGATGCGCTCATTCTCTTCACAGAGAAACGCTGCCGGCACCTGCCGGTCGTCTCCGACGGCAAATTGGTCGGGCTCCTCTCGAGCGGCGATGTGTCGCGCTGGATGAGCGACTCGCACCAGGCCGAGGCCGAGCACCTCAAGAATTACATAGCCGGAGGCGTACCCGCCTGAGCCCCGCTTCCCCAGTCGCGCGCGCGGTCGCCCGGTTTGCGTTCCTGGCGGCTGCGCTGTGTTCCACCATGCATGGCAAGCTTGTCACGCGGCCCCTGGCCTACACCCACAACGGCGTCCTGTTTGAGGGGTACCTCGCCTATGACGACGAGAAGACGGCCCTGGGCCGGCAGCCCGGCGTCCTGATCGTGCACGAGTGGTGGGGGCTCAACGACTACGTCAAGAGCCGGGCCGAGCAGATCGCGAAGCTCGGCTACGTGGCCTTCGCCCTCGATATGTATGGGAAAGGCATTGTCACGACGGACGCGAAAAAGGCCGGTGAGCTTTCGGGCCCGTTCTATGGGAGCCCTCTGATGGTGGAACGCGCCCATGCCGGATACAGTGTCCTGCTCTCGACGGGGCTCGTGGATGAAAAGCGGGTGGCCGCCATAGGCTATTGCTTCGGAGGCTCGACGGTCCAGGCGCTCGCCTACAGCGGAACGCCGCTGGCCGGAATCGTGAGTTTCCACGGCGGGCTGATTCCCGTCCCCGCCGACGCGGCGTCCCGGACAACGGCGAAGATCCTAATATGCCAGGGCGCGGTGGATCCCTTCGTCCCAAAGAAGGACCGCGACGCGTTTGCCGCGGCGATGGATGCCGGAAAGTTCGACTATCAGTTCATCAGCTATGCCGGCGCCGTCCATGCCTTCACCAATCCGGACGCGGATGCCTTCGCCAAGGCGAACGGCCTCGAGGGGAAGATCGGCTACAACGTGGCCGCCGACCGTCGGTCGTGGGCGGCGATGCAGGCATTTTTCAAAGAGATATTCTAAGGGGTCACGGCCGGGGAAATTGACGCCTTCTCAGGCGACTTGTAACCATTGGCAATGGATGATCCAGCGCCGCTGCCACCCAATCTCCCGGCGCCAGGAGATGATGGCGCGTGCGCACACCTTGACGGAGCCGGCGCCCCGAGCATCCGCCTGCTGACCACGCGCAACCGGTGGATCGATTTCGGCGAGGAGGCCGCCACGCCCACGGTCGTTTTTTTCTATCCCCGCACGGGAGAACCTGGAAAGCCGAGCCCGCCGGATTGGGACATGATCCCTGGCGCGCGCGGATGCCACCACCATTTCTGCGGCTTTCGAAACATCCATCAGGAGTTCCAGAAAGAAGGGTTCAAGGTTTTCGCGGCGAGTGCCCAAAGCACGGAGTACCAGCAGGAATTTGTGGAGCGTATGCACATCCCGTTCGAAGTGATAAGCGACCATAAGTTTGAGCTTACTGACGCCTTAAGGCTGCCTTCGTTTGAATACCGCTCGACCCGATTGATCGCCCGACTCGCCCTCGTCCTGAACAGGAAAAAGATCGTTCATGCATTCTATCCTGTTTTTCCTCCCGACAAGAATGCGGAAACCGTCCTCGCGTGGATTCAATCCCACCGGTCCGCGTTCATCTGACACGGGGCCGGGCCGCTACAGATGGCGGGCCGGACCCTTTATGTTCACGGTCGCCTGGTAGCGTCCGCGGCTGCCCCTGACCGAAATCGATGTTCCGAAGGCTCCGCTCAGGACGCGGCTCGTCACTGTGCGCTCCTTCGGTCCCGCGGCGAATACGGAACCGGCGCGCAGGACGAGCGCATGCGTGAAGGCCGGGGTGATTTCCTCGACGTGATGGGTCACGAGGACCAGAGCCGGCCCGCCGCGGCGCCCGGCCAGCGCCTCGATGAAGCGCAGGAATTCTTCCCGAGCCACGGGATCCAGCCCGGCGCAGGGTTCGTCGAGGATCAGAAGCCTGGGGCGCGCCATCAGCGCGCGTGCGATGAGAATCCTCTGGCGCTCGCCCTGGGACAGGAAGAGCCATTCCCGCGCCGCCAAACCTGCGATCCCGACGAAGCGCAGCAGCCGCAGGCTCTCCGCGCGGTCCACACGGGTCGGCTGCTTCCAGAGATCGAGCTGCGCGTATTTGCCGCTTACGACCGTTTCGATCGCCTGCTCCGCCGGTGGGATCGACGCCTGAAGGGCGCTTGTCACGAGGCCGACATGGAGGCGCAATTCGCGCCAATCGGTGTCCCCATAGTGCTGGCCGAGCAACGTGAGGGCGCCGGAGGTGGGAGAGAGATAGCCCGTCAGCGACTTTAGAAGCGATGTCTTGCCCGACCCGTTCGAGCCAAGGATCGCCCAGTGCTCCCCGCGCCGCACGCGCCAGTCCACGCCGCCAAGGATCGTCGTGGTGCCGCGCACCACGGTCAGACCGGAGATTTCAAGGATCAAAGGCTTGGCCATGTCTCGCCAGCCTGAGAGGGAACTGGCCTTGATCAACCCGAAGAATAAGGGACAAGATCAGGGATCGGTTTCCGATTTCCGCCTTCCGATTTCCGCTTTTCCTCCCCATGGGCCTGATAGACACGCACACCCATATCGATTCCTACGCGCGCCCGGCGGCGCTCGAGGGAGTGCTGTCGCGGGCGCGGAGCGCCGGGCTCGAGGCCATGATCGCGATCGGCACCGAGCCCGGGGACTGGACCGTGCACCGCGATATCGCCCGCGACCATCCCGGGTTCGTGCACCACACGGTGGGCCTGCATCCCTGCTGCGTGGACGGGGACTGGGCTGGGAAGGTCGCCCGAATGGAGGAATTCTGGACCGGCGCCGAACGCCCGCAGCCCGTCGCCCTGGGAGAGACGGGCCTCGACCGGTACCATCTGCCCAAGGATGCCCCGGAGGCCGCCCGGGTCTTCGGCTGGCAGCGGGAGGCTTTCGCGGCCCAGCTCGCCCTCGCCGCGCGCCTCGGATGCCCGATCGTCATTCATTCGCGCGAGGCGTTCCGGGAGTGCGTCGAGATGGTCGACGCGAGCGGCGTCGATTGGGCCCGGGTCGTGTTCCACTGCTTCAGCGAGGGCGCGGCCGAGGCGGCCGAGCTCGCGCGCCGGGGCGGGCGGGCGTCGTTCACGGGAATCCTCACCTACAAGAATGCCGATGGAGTCCGGGCGGCGGCGCGCGAACAGGGACTCGCCCGCTGCATGATCGAGACCGATGCGCCCTACCTTGCGCCGGCGCCCCTTCGCGGGAAGCCCAATGAGCCGGCGTACCTCCGCCATACGGCGGAATACGCCGCCGGGATGTTTGGCGTCAGCTATGAAGAGCTGGCCGCCACGACGACCTCGAATGCGCGGGCCTTTTTCGGCTTATAAGGGGCCTGGCCCCTTGCTCACGCTTCGTCGAACTTGCGGGAGAAGAGCTGCTCCAGCTCGGTCAGCATCTGCGTCGCGTCATCGCCGGTGGCGATGAACTTGACGGCCGAACCCTTGCCCGCGGCAAGCATCATCAGGCCCATGATGCTCTTGCCGTTGACTTGCTCCTCGTCCTTTTCCACGAAGACCTCGGCTTTGAACTTGTTCGTGATCCGGACAATCATGGCCGCAGGACGGGCGTGAATGCCCATCTTGTTCTGCACGATCAGCTCCTTGATGAGCTGCTCGCCTGCAGGTGTGGTGTCGGTCTTGTTCATGGAAATATCTGCAAAAAAAGGGGTGGGCAAAATCCGCCAGCCCGGACCGGCTTGCAACCTCAAAACCAGCTGCCAGCGTGCCAAGCATGGCCCGATTGGCAATTATCGTCCCCTGTCGGCTGGAATCCACCCGCTTCCCTCGCAAGCTCTTGCATATTATAAAGGGCAAGCCGCTGGTGCTTTGGGTCGCTGAGCGGATTGCGGCTCAGGCGCCGGAATATCCATTGTATTTTGCTGTGGATCATGAACTTCTGTATAATTGTGTCCTGTCATCCGGATTTAACGCCATTAGGACCCGTGCGGACCATCCGAGCGGCACCGACCGGCTGGCCGAGGCAAATCGCGAGATCCGTGCGGATTGCGTCATCAATGTGCAGGCGGATGAGCCCCTGGTCTCGGCCCGGCAGATCGGCATGCTGGCCGAACTGATCTCGGGTCCGGCCGAAATGGCGACCCTTGCGACGCCCTTCAGGACCGCCGAGGACTTCCACAATCCGAACCAGGTCAAAGTCGTGTTCGATGGCGGCGGCCGCGCCCTCTATTTCTCGCGCTCCGCGATTCCGTATGCGCGTGAAGCCGGCGGAAAGGTCGACGACGCGCGGCTGGGCGCCCATCCCTGCCACAAGCATCTGGGGCTCTATGCGTACAAGGCCGATCTCCTGCAGCGGATCGCGCAGTTGCCTCCCGGCCGACTGGAGACGATCGAGAAGCTGGAGCAGCTGCGGGTGCTCGAGAACGGCCACAATATCGCCGTGGGCCTGACCGACGATCCCGCGATCGGCGTCGACACGCCCGAGGACGCGAAGCGTTTCGAGGCCTGGCTGAGCTAACCGGCCGCTAGATTTTTCCGGCCTTCCGTTTCTCCACCATCCGATAGAAATCCAGGAAGAGGGGGTCGGCATCGTTTGGGCCGGGCGCGGCCTCCGGATGATACTGGACGCAGAAGACGGGCAGCTCCCTGTGCCTGAGCCCCTCGACCGTCTGGTCGTTCAGATTGATCTCGGTGACCTGCGCGCCGCGGTTCTCGATGCTCTTTGGGTCCGTTGCGAAGCCATGGTTCTGCGCCGTGATGGACACCTTGCCCGTCTCGAGGTTTTTGACCGGCTGGTTTCCGCCGCGGTGGCCGAACTTCAGCTTGAAGGTCGTTCCACCGAGCGCGTGGGTGATCATCTGGTGGCCGAGGCAGATGCCGAAAATCGGATAGTCGGGAAGAAGTGCGGTCACCGTCTTGTGGATATACGGCAGCGCCGCGGGATCGCCCGGGCCGTTCGAGAGAAAGACGGCATCGGGCTTGTTCTCGCGCACCTGCTCCGCGGTTGCCCCGGCGGGGAGGACAAGGACGTCGAAGCCGTGCTGCACGAGCTTACGGTAGATGCTGTATTTTGCGCCGTAATCGAACGCCGCGACGCGGAAGCGGGGCGTGGGCGCCGAGGTGGTGCCGAAGGTCGTGCCGACCGGCTGGTAGGGCTTGTTGTGGTTCGCCGGATCAGCCGCCTTCCAGATGTAGGGCTCCTTGCAGGTGACGTCCTTGACGTAGTCGCTGCCCTCCATGTCCTGTCCGGCGCGGGCGCGGCGGACCGCCTCGTCCTCGCCCAGGGGCAGCGTGCTCAGGCAGCATTTCATGGCGCCCTCGACGCGAAGCTTCTTTGTCAGGGCCCGCGTGTCCACCTCGCTAATCCCCGGAATGCCGTACTGCCCCAGGTAGGCGTCGAGCGAAAGCTGCGAGCGCCAGTTGCTCACGACGGGGGACAGTTCGCGGACCACGAAGCCGCCCGCCTTGGGCGCGGCAGCCTCGGCGTCCTCGGCGTTCACCCCGTAGTTGCCGATCTGGACGGCTGTCATGGCCACGATCTGCCCGAAATACGACGGGTCGGTCAGTATCTCCTGGTAGCCGGTCATGGAGGTGTTGAAGACGCATTCGCCGGCGATCGTCGCTTCGGCGCCGAAGGCCCGGCCGCGAAACACGCTGCCGTCCTCCAGGGCCAGGATCGCAGGTTTGGCGGACGATTGGGACATTCGGCTAGGGAAAAGCGAAAAGCGGAATGCGGAAAGCGAAAACGGAGGCCCACCTATTTGAACATGGCCGTTTGACACCCGGGCCGTCCTGGTAATCATTCCTGCGCACCACGATGCCCTATTCCGAAGACCGCTCCGCCTGGTTCGAGGGCCAGGGACTGTGGCAGGACATCCCCAAGGGCGACTGGAACGACTGGATTTGGCAGCTCAAGAACCGCCTGACGACGACGGAGCAGCTGGAGCGCCACATGACGCTCACGCCCGAGGAGAAGGCCGGCTGCGAATTTGCGAACCGGAAGCTGGCCCTCGCGATCACGCCCTATTTTTTCAACCTCATCGACCGCAACGACCCCGACTGCCCGATCCGCAGGCAGGTGATCCCGCGGGGCGCGGAAATGGTCGTCAGCGAGGAGGAGATGATCGATTCGCTCGGGGAGGATGAGCATTCGCCCGTCCCCGGGCTCGTTCATCGGTATCCCGACCGCGTCCTCTTCCTGGTCACCGACCGTTGCGCGGCGTACTGCCGGTACTGCACGCGGAGCCGGCTCGTCTCAAACGCCCAGGACTACAATTTTCACCCGGAATTCGAGCGCGGCCTGCGCTACATCGAGGCGCATCCGGAGATCCGGGACGTCCTCCTTTCAGGCGGCGATCCGCTCCTTCTCTCGGACAAGAAGCTCGAGCACCTGCTGAGCCGTCTTCGCGGGATCTCCCACGTGGAATTCATCCGGATCGGCTCCCGGATCCCCGTCTTTCTCCCCCAGCGCATCACCCCCGAACTCTGCGACCTGTTCAAGAGGTACGGCCCGGTCTGGATGAGCATTCACGTGAACCATCCCCGGGAATGCACCGCGGAGTTGCGCGACGCTTGCGAACGGCTGTCATTCGCGGGCGTTCCGCTCGGCAACCAGAGCGTCCTCCTCCGCGGCGTAAACGACGACGCCGATGTGATGAAGGCGCTCGTCCACCGCCTGCTGCGGATGCGCGTCCGGCCCTATTACCTCTACCAGATGGACCTCATCACCGGCGGCAGCCACTTCAAGGTGGATGTCAGGAAGGGCATCGAGATCATCCGAGCTCTGCGTGGCCACACCACCGGGTACGCGGTGCCCCAATATGTGATCGATGCCCCCGGGGGCGGCGGCAAGGTGCCGATCAACCCCGATTACGTGGAAAAGGTGACCGACAGCGAGGTTGTCGTGCGCAACTACGAGGGGAAGGTTTTCCGCTATCCGCTTAAAAGCACGCACCGGAGGGTCTCAAACCCCGATTTTGTTCCTGCGGAAGCAACTATTGTGGAATAGGTTGCGTTAGCGCCGGGCAACCGGGCTCATTCGCGATCTTTTTTTGAGCGTTTGGCGGACACCGGCGTCTATCTCCGTGCACCGCGCTGTTCGAAAGAGCAGCAGGTGTTTGTAGTTCTTACGGTTTGCTTGGTGTTAGGTCACACGGGCCGCCTCGAAAGGGGCGGCTCTTGTGTTTTTGGGGTGCGGGAACCGGGTCTGCATTCCTCGGTCTGTCGCCTCGTCAGTACCGCTTATGTGCAAGGGGACTTGCGAACGCCACCTCGTTGACCTGGGTGTGGCAGTTGGGGCGGTTCTGGCCAAACACCATGAGAATACGCGCCCTTGTTCTGAAGCTCTCCCTAATTGCGCTCGGCGTTGCCGGCGCGCGGCTCCACGGGCAGGAGCTGTCCATCCTTTACGGAGGGGCGCAGACGACCAGCCTCAAGCAGTCGAGCTACTCCTATCAGGTCGATTACCGGCAGGATTTCACCCGGAATTTTGCGACCTCCCTCGGCTGGATCAACGAGGGCCACATTTCCACCCACAAGCGGGACGGCTACGCTTGGGAGGGCTGGTTCACGCTGCCGACGATGGACGACCACCTGGCCTTTTCGATCGGTGCGGGACCGTATTATTATTTCGACACGCAGCGGATCGGCGGGGGCAGCTCGGCGGACATCCACGGGACGGCGCCCATTTACAGCTTCACCGCGACCTATTACAGCGATGAGCGGTGGTTTGCCCGGGTCGTATTCAACCAGATCGTCCCGAACAACGATATCAAGGTTAACACCGCATCCATCGGCCTGGGCTTTTGGCTAGGCAGGGGAGAGCGGCCCAAGAAGGGGAATTTCGGGGATTTGCCAGGCGCCGATTTCGTGACCGTGAACGAGCTCACTGTTTTCGGAGGCAGCAGCGTCGAGAACACGTTTGCGGACGCGCGCACGCTGGCTGCGGCGATCGAGTACCGCCATGGAATCCTGCCCCATCTCGACGGGACCATCTCCTACATCTACGAGGGCGACCCGAAGGTCGTTCGGCGCAATGGCGTCGCTATCCAGGTCTGGCCCGTGAATGCGTTTGGGAACGATCGATTCACGGTAGGCATGGGCTTTGGCGCCTATGCGTCCATCGACCGCAAAAACATAAGGCAGGTCAGGGGCTATCATGCGCCTGGCATATCACCGCTTGTTTCACCGACCTTTTCCGTTCGGCTGTCCGACAGCTGGGTCGTCCGCGGAGTTTTCAACCGCGTTGTCAGCTACGGGCACGCCGATTCCGATGTGTTCCTCCTGGGACTCGGGCTCCGCTGGCGCTAGCTTAGCCGCCTGAGGCCGAGGCGATCTTCTCGCGGAGGTGGGTGACGCGCTGCTTCGCCTCGCTGTTTCGGACGGCCATCGCATAGGCGGCCCGCTCCCCGACGATGAAGACCTTCTTCCGCCCGCGCGTGACGGCGGTGTAGAGGAGATTCCGCTGCAGCATCATGAAATGCGCCTTGAGAAGGGGGATGATCACGACGGGATATTCGCTGCCCTGGCTCTTGTGAATGGTTATCGAAAACGCGAGGGCCAGGCTCCCCAGATCGCCGCGTTCGAACTCCTGCCTCTCGCCGTCGAAGTCGGCTGCGAGCCGGCCCGCTCCCGCGTCTATCCCGGTCACGACGCCTATGTCCCCGTTGAACAGGTTCTTGTCGTAGTTGTTGCGGAGCTGGATCACCTTGTCGCCTATCTCGTAGGTCGCGCCTGCTGCCTTTAGGGAAGGAGCGGGATTGTGGCCCTTGTCCCGCCACCGCGGCACAAAGCCCGAGACCTCCCTCCTTTTCTTGAAAGGCGCAAGCGCCCGCTGGAGCTGGACATTGAGGTTTGCCACGCCGGCCACGCCCTTGTGCATCGGCGCCAGCACCTGGACGTCATCCACGGGGTGGATCGCCGGATAGTGGCGCGGCAGGAAGTCGGTGCAGAGCTGGATGACCTTCTGGAGGCAGTCCTCGGCGGACGTCGCCTCGACAAATGCCAGATCATCCTCCTGCGACACGGATGCGACCTCGGGAACGACGGAGGGCAGGGACGGGTCCCCTTCGTTGATGGCGTGCGCCGTCCTGACGATGAGGCTCTGGCCCTCCTGGCGGTAGATGAAGGCCAGGCGGGTGACGGGCGTCCCCTCCGACTTGATCAGGTCCTTGAGGACATTGCCCGCGCCCACACTGGGAAGCTGGTCGGTGTCGCCGACAAGGAGGAGGTGGGCGCGCTGCGGAACGGCCTGAAGGAGGGCGGCGGCGAGGCGCGCGTCCAGCATCGATGCCTCGTCCACGATCAGGAAATCGGTCGCCAGGGGATGCGCCTCGTCCACCGTGAAGCCGCTCGCGCCTCCCTCGTACTTGAGCAGGCGGTGGATCGTCGAGGCGACGCCGCCCGTCGCCTCGGCCAGCCGCTGCGCCGCGCGGCCCGTCGGCGCGGCGAGGTGGACGCGGGCTTTCTTGGCCTTGAGGATATCGACCAGGGCGCGCAGGCATGTCGTTTTTCCCGTCCCGGGCCCTCCGGTCAGGATGGAGAGCTTGTTCGCGAGCGCGTTCTGGATCGCGTTTCGTTGGAGCGGGTGGAACGCGAACCGGGCCTGCTTCTCGGCCCATTCCACGGCCGCCCCGATCTTGATGGGCGGAAGTCCGCTCGGCGATCCCTGGAGCCGGACGACGGACTCCGCGATCTTTCGCTCGGCCCAGTCGAGCTTGGGCGACTGGATGAGGTACGAGGAGCCCTGCGGATGGCGGATCAGCTGGCGGGCCGCGACGAGCGCTTCGACTCGGGCGGAAAGGTTTTCGGAAGACGCGTTGAGCAGCTCGGCGGCATAGCCGATCAGCTCGGACTCCGGATAGGCGGTGTGACCCTCCTCCTGAAGGGTGTCCAGGGCGTACAGGAGGCCAGCCTCGAGGCGCGGCGGCGCGTCGTTTGCGAAGCCGAGGTTTATCGCGATCTGATCCGCCGTCTTGAACCCGATGCCCTCGACCTCGCGAGCCACGCGATAGGGGTCCTTCTGGAGGATCTCCTTCGCCTCCCCGCCGTAGCGCTTGACGAGCTTCACGCACTGGGCGGGCGTGACGCCGTAGGTCTGCAGGAAGATGTAGAGCTCGCGCTCCGTCCGCTTCTCCTCCCAGGCCTGCTTTATTGCGGTGGCACGCTTCCGCCCGATTCCCTCGACGTCGCGCAGGCGGCCCGATTCCTCGCTGAGGACGCGAAACGTGTCCTCGCCGAAGGCGTCCACGATCTTGTTCGCATAGACCTTGCCGATCCCGGAGACGAGGCCGCTGCCGAGGTACATGCGGATGCCGTGGACGCTGGAAGGCAGCTCGCTCTTGAAAGCGGCGACCTTGAACTGCGCGCCGTGCTGGGTGTGGTGGGCCCACTCACCGGTCAGGTGCAGGGTCTCGCCGCATTCGACCCCGGGAAGGGCGCCGACGATCGTGACCGGCTCGCTGCGGGCCTTTGCGTCCGGCAGGTCCGGCCTGAATTCCGCGATCGTGTAATGGTTCTCCTCGTTCAGGAAAATGATCCGCTCCACGACTCCGGTAATTGTAGCGGGAGCGGACGGCGCGGGCATGGCGCAGAAGACAACAAAGGGCAGGCCGGCGGAAGAACTATTTGCTCGCCGGGCATTGTCGTCCAAGGTGGAGGAGCTTGCCCTCGATCCGCCAGTTTGCACACGGACTCCTTTTCCTGGGACTTCTGTCCCGCCTGCCCGCCGCGGCCGCCGCCGCGGATGGCGGGGACGAGACGTCCCTGCGCCGGCTCAACGACGACTATGTCCGCGCCTCGCTGACCTGCGATGTCGCCCGCTTCCGCGAGCTCCTTTCCGACGATTTCCTCGGGGTCCTCGCCGACGGCCGGGTCGTCGACAAGACGAAGTTCCTCGTGCTGGCAGCCCAGCCGCCCGCCCTGAAGGATTTCCACGTGAGGGAGGTCGCCGTCCGCCTCTATGGCGACGCGGCCCTGGTCAACGACTTTGCCACCTACCGGCGCGTGGACGGGAGCCTCGCGCAGACCCGCTATGTCCATGTCTATGCGCGCCGAAGCGGACAATGGAAGCTCGTCTCCGTCCAGATCACCCGGGTCGCCTCAAATTAGACAACCTCCCGCAGGGCATCGAGATTCGGAAAGATGGCATCGGCCCCCGAGGCCCGGAGCTGGACGGCGTCGTGGGTGCCGGTCGTCACGCACCAGGCGGGAAAGCCGGCATGGTGCGCCGCATCGATGTCGTAGGGGGAATCGCCGACCATGAGCGCGTCGTCCGCGGCGGAACCCAGCAACGCCAGGATGTGCGCCGAGAGCTCGGGTTGCGGCTTGAGCCATTCCGTATCCTGCGCCCCGACGACGGCCTGGACGAAGGGAGTGATTCCAAGATGCTGGCAGATCAGGCGGGAGGAGGACCCGAGCTTGTTGGTCAGGACGCCGAGTTTGGCGCCTCGCGCCTTGAGCGCTTCGAGCAGCCTGAGGGCCCCGGGCAGCAGGATCACGTCGTCGAGCATGGTCCTGTCCCAGTAGGCGCGATAGATGCCGAGGGCGCGGGGCAGATCGGACTCTTGCACGAAGCGGCGAAGGGCGGTTCCCAGCCCGCCGCCGACCGCCGACCGGACCTCCGCCATCGTCGGGATCGGGCGGCCCATCTCGCCCAGGGTGTGCACGTACGCCCGGTGAATGGCGGCAAAGTGGTCGATCAGCGTGCCATCGAGGTCAAAAAGGAACGTTTGGCGGGATTTGGGCATCCAAGGCGAACATCCGATGACAGCCATGCCGTGTCCACCATCGACTTGCCGCCTTTTCATACCCGCCTCCGCGTGCTAGCGTCCCGCAATGTCCCCCGCCCCTGAACCGCCGGCGGCCAGCGCAACCGTCCGGCCCGTTGCCGACGGGCTGGAGGTTGTCCTGGCCGGCGAATGGCGCATTACCCGGGTGGTTCCATCCTGGAGCCCGGGCGCGACCCGTCCGGCCCGCGTGGGCATGCGCATGGACGGGGTGACATCCTGGGACAGCTCGCTTCTCCTGTTTATCGCGGACGTCGAGGCCTGGTGCCGGTCGCAATCCGCCGCGTTTGACGGCTCGGCGCTGCCGGAGAAGGTCCGCGCCCTGCTCACCCAGCTGACGTCGGCGTCCGCTGCCGCGCGGGCGTCCCATCCGCACGAGGGGAACATCTTCACTGCGGTGGGGGTTGCGACCCATGAGGTCATTGGGAGCCTGCGCGCGGCCTTGCACTTCGTCGGCGAGTGCTCGATCGGGTTTGTCGGGATGGCCAGGCGTCCGGGAAAGTTCCGCTGGCGCGATTGCTTCGACCAGATGCAGCAATGCGGGGCGATGGCGCTTCCGATCGTGAGCCTCATCAGTTTCCTGGTGGGCCTGACGCTTGCCTACCAGGCGGCCGAGGAATTGAGGCAGTTCGGGGCCGACATTTACGTCGCCGACCTGGTGGGCCTTTCGATCGTGCGGGAAATGGGCCCGATGATGACCGCGGTCATCCTGGCGGGTCGCACGGGCGCGGCCTTCGCCGCGACGCTCGGCAACATGAGGGCGAACGAGGAAATCGACGCCCTGCAGACGCTCGGGATATCTCCTGTCGAATTCCTGGCCCTTCCGCGGCTGGTCGCCCTCGGCGTCATGATGCCTCTCCTCGCCCTTTACTCGAACTGCGTGGGCATCCTTGGGGGAATGATCGTGGCCAGGGGAATCCTCCAGATTTCGCCTTCCGCCTACTGGATCGAAACGCAGAGCATCGTAAACATTCACGATGTCACGACGGGCCTCGTCAAGGCCACCACCTTCGGGCTATTGATCGGGTTGTCCGGATGCCTCTGCGGCCTCAGGGCCGACCGAAGCGCCTCCGGCGTCGGCCGCGCCACGACTTCGGCGGTGGTCACCGCGCTGCTCCTCATCATCGTGGCGGACGCGCTTTTCGCCGTGATCTTCAACTTGCTGCACCTGTGAGCGCCGACGCCGACAACAGGGATGCCGTGCCGGCGATCGACGTGCGGGGCCTCGAATGCGGGTACGAGGACACCACGATCCTGAAGGACGTGTCCTTCACCGTGCGGACGGGGGAGATATTCTTCATCATCGGAACGTCGGGCTGCGGCAAGACGACGCTCCTTCGCCACCTCGTCGGCCTGCAGGCTCCGCTGGCCGGCAGCGTCCGCATCCTCGGGCAGCCCTTCACGGAGGTGGGTGCCAGCCAGAGGCGGGAGCAGTTGAAGGCCTTCGGAGTCCTTTTCCAGGGCGGGGCCCTTTGGAGTTCGCTCACGCTCCGGGAGAACGTGGCACTGCCGCTCGAGGAGCACACGACCCTTGCGCGGCGGGACATCAACGACCTGGCGGCCTTCCGGCTCGCGCAGATGGGCCTTTCCGGTTTCGAGGAATTTTATCCTTCCGAAATAAGCGGCGGCATGAGGAAGCGGGCGGGACTCGCCCGGGCGCTGGCCCTTGATCCGGCGATCGTCTTCTTCGACGAGCCGTCGGCGGGCCTCGACCCCGTGACCTCCCGGCATCTTGACCAGGTGGTCCGCGAGGTCCGGGAGACCTTCGGGACGACGATCGTCATCGTGTCACACGAACTGGGATCGATCTTCGGTCTCGCAGACCGCCTCATCATGCTCGACCGGGAGGCGCAGGGCATCATAGCCGAGGGGAGCCCCCGGGAGCTGGCGGAAACGAGCCCGGATCCCCGGGTGAGGGAATTTTTGAGCCTTTCATCTGTCCATGGAACCTGAACCCGGTGTAGCCTACTCAAACCCGTTACCGTGAAAACCAAGGCCAGCCCCGCTGTAGTCGGCGCCTTCGTGATTGGCGCGCTCGCTCTCGCCCTCGTGGCCCTGCTTTCCTTCAGCAGCTTCAGCTTCTTCGCGCATCCCGAGCGCTTTGTCGTCTATTTCCACGAATCGATCCACGGCCTCGACCTTGGATCCCCGGTGAAGCTCGGCGGCGTCCGCGTGGGCCGGGTGGTGGATTTGAACGTCCGGTTCGACCCGAAGACGGACGAGTCCTTCGTCGCTGTGGTCTGCGAGCTCAACAAGAACATGATCCGCGACGCCAAGGGCGAGCCTTTCGACGTCACCGTTCCGGGAAGGCTGAAGTTCCTTGTCGACCGGGGCCTTCGGGCGCAGCTCGGGGTGATCGGCCTCGCCACGGGCCTCCTCTTCATCGAACTCGATTTTCTTGACCCCAAGGCGCATCCCGAGACCGAGGCTGCGCCTGCCTCCCCGTACACCGTCATCCCCTCGGTGCCCTCGGCCACTTCGGAATTCCAGGCGAGCGCCGAGGAGATCCTCTCCAAGGTCGGGCAGGTCGATTTCGCCGGCCTGAGCACGGAACTCAAGGCGCTGCTCGTGGAAGCGCGCCGCCAGCTCGACGGGCTCGATCTCAAGGGCGCCGTGGCCCAATGGAAGAGCACGGGGGCGTCGGTGCAGGCTCTCGCGCGGTCGGCCGACATCAACCGCAGCCTCCAGGGCCTCGACAGCACGATGGCAGACCTGCGCCAGACGCTCCAGAAGGTCAATACCCAGGTGGACGCAAACGGGCCGAACCTCCAGGCGGCGCTTGTCCACCTGCAGGCGACGCTCGCGGAATTCCAGGCCACGTCCGCGACGATGCGCCGCTTCGTCGCGAGCCAGCAGAATCTTGGCGACGGCGCGGCGGACGCGCTCTCGAAGCTCGGCGACGCCGCCGAGTCGGTGCAGCGGCTCGCCGATTTTCTCGAACGCAATCCCAACGCCGTGATCGCGGGCAAGAAACCCCCGCAGGTTCCCTGATCCCACGCCCATGAAACGAGCTCTCCTATTCTCCATCCCGTGCCTGTTTCTGGCCGGCTGCAGCGGCCTCATTCCTCCGCCACAGTCCGATTCCACCCGCTATTTTGTCCTGGCGGGCCCGGCTCCGCAGGCGGCTGCGCCGGGCGGCCGGCTGCGGGTGGGCCTGAAGGCGGTCGGACTCTCCGCCTACCTCAAGAGCCCCGACATCATCGTGCGCAGGGGAGCGAACGAGATCATTCCCCAGGATTACGCCCGCTGGGGGGAGTCGCTTGATTCAGGCATTTCGCGGATTCTCGAGGAACGGCTGCGGGCATCGGACGGGGTGGGACGCGTCGTATTGCAGCCCTTTCCGCTCGATTCGGACCGGGACTGCGACATCGCGGTGACCATCCTTCGGTGCGAGGGCGGCACCGGTTCCGGATCCGGCTTCGTCGCCCGCTTCGAGGCGACGGTGGAAATCACGACCGGGGCCCCCGAGGTCCGCGTCGTGGCGCGCCGCACGTTCATCGCGCCCGAGGCGGCCTGGGACGGCAGGGATTTCTCCCGCCTGGCCGCGCTCCTGAGCGCCGATGCCGACGCCCTTGGGCGGGAGATCGCCGCCGCGCTGCCCCCCGCCGCTCGATAACGGGCTACTTCAGGACGCGGCCGATCCGTTCGAGGGCCTCGACCACCTTTTCCCGCGAATTGAACGCGCTGATCCGCACATGGCCCTCGCCGCACCGGCCGAAGCCGGCTCCGGGAGTGCAGACGACCTGCGCGCGGTCGAGCAGCATGTCGAAGAATTCCCACGAATCGCGCCCGGTATTGATCCAGATGTAGGGAGCGTTGTCGCCGCCGACGCATGCGAGCCCCAGGCGTCCCATGGCCTCGCGGATGAGGCGGGCGTTGCCGAGATAGAATTCCACCAGGGCCTGCGTCTGCGCCCGGCCGGCCTCGGTGAAGACTGCCGCCGCGGCCTTCTGGATTGGATAGGCGACGCCGTTGAACTTTGTCGTCTGCCGGCGGTTCCAGAGGGGATGCACCGGGTGCGCGTTCCCGGCCCGGTCCCAGGCGATAAGGGTCTTCGGAACGACGGTGTAGGCGCAGCGCGTCCCCGTGAAGCCGGCCGTCTTCGAGAAGCTCCGGAATTCGATGGCGACGTCGCGCGCCCCCTCGATCTCGTAGATGCTGTGCGGGATCGCCGGATCGCGGATGTAGGCCTCATAGGCCGAATCAAAGAGAAGGATCGCCCGGTTCTGCTTCGCATAGGCGACCCAGGCCGCCAGCTGGTCGCGGGTTGCGACGGCTCCCGTCGGATTGTTCGGGAAGCAAAGATAGACGAGGTCGGCCGCCTCGGCGGGGATCGCGGGCACGTACCCGTTGGCGGGCGTGCAATCGAGGTACGCGACCCCCTCGTAGCGGCCGTCCACGTTCGGCCCGGTCCTGCCCGCCATGACATTCGTGTCGATGTAGACCGGGTAGACCGGGTCGGGAATCGCCACCCGGATGTCCGTCGCGAAGATTTCCTGGATGTTGCCGCAGTCGCACTTCGCGCCGTCGGATATGAAGATCTCGTCGGCCTCGACGCGACAGCCGCGCGCCGCGTAGTCGTGCTGGGCGACGGCCTCGCGCAGGAAAGCGTAGCCCTGCTCCGGACCGTATCCCTTGAATGTCGCCCGGTCCGCCATCTCCGCGGCGGCGGCGCGCAGCGCCTCGACGCAGACCGGCGGAAGCGGCTCGGTCACGTCGCCGATCCCGAGGCGGATGACGGGCTTCTGGGGATTCGCGGCGACATACGCCTGCACCCGGCGCGCGATGTCCGCGAACAGGTAGGAGGCCTTGAGCTTGGTGTAGTTTTCGTTGATCCGGATCATGCGAAGAGGGGAGGAATAGGGGACTGGCCGCGGATGAACAAGCCCGGAGGAAGGGCGGTGCATCAGTCCGGCGGGAGCATGCTCCCGCCAAACTGATACACTCCCAAATATAGCGGGGGCTTGTCACGCAAGGGATTGCGCCTATGCTACCGCGATCCCCGCCCCATGAAGAAAATCGAATCGATTGCGGACATGACGGCCTGGGCGGAGGAGATGCGGGCCGCCGGCAGGTCGATCGGGCTCGTGTCCACCATGGGGGCGCTGCATGCGGGGAAGGAGGCGCTCCTGCGCGCGGCCCTCGCCAAGGCCGACGTCGTGGTGGTCTCGATTTTCGTTAATCCGCTCCAATTCGGCGCGAACGAGCTGATCGCCCGCTATCCGCGAAGCCTCGCCGACGATCTCCGGATCTGCGAGGCGGCTGGAGTCCACGCGGTCTTCGTGCCCCTCGAGGAGGAAATGCTGCCGCGGGGATTCTCGACCTTTGTGACCGAGGAGATCCTCGGAAAGCCTCTCGATGGCCAGGCCCGCACCGCGCACTTCCGGGGCGTCGCGACCGTCATTGCGAAGCTCTTCAACCTGATCCGGCCGCGCTATGCCTTCTTCGGGCAGAAGACGGCCCAGCGCGCCGCCGTGGTGCGCAAGGTGTCCGCGGACCTCGGCTTCGGGGTCGAGGTCGTGGTCGTGCCGACTGCGCGCGAGCCCGACGGACTGGCGGCCGGCGTCGCCAACCGGAATTTCACGGACAGCCAGCGCCAGCAGGCGCTCGCCATTCACCGGGCGCTCGTCCGCGTGCAGGAAATGGTGGCGTCCGGCGTGCGCAGCCCGGATCGCCTGGTCGCCGAGGCCACCCACGTGCTGGGCGAGTACCGGCGCGTCCGGGTGATCTATGTGGCGGTGG
>Ga0265320_10000209_pt1 | contig 47757 bp, 45 predicted proteins | sample 4827metaG_FD_202087 | JGI IMG/M metagenome (GOLD analysis project Ga0265320, IMG submission 202087) | Rhizosphere microbial communities from Carex aquatilis grown in University of Washington, Seatle, WA, United States - 4-8-27 metaG | ecosystem: Host-associated > Plants > Roots > Rhizosphere >... | reverse complement strand
ACGCGGAACCGCTAGGAGCAGTATGCCCCGTGTTGTCAAGCACAAAATGTGTTATATTGGGGAACGAACCAGCCCCACGGGGCTTAGGGACAAAATGGCTGAGACTGGCAAATACAGGCCCAAAAGCCTGACCTACACCAAGGCCCTTTCGGGTGGCGCGCGCGAGCGTCTCCGGGAGCTGATCCTCTATGTCTCGGAGAACTGCGAGAAGGCCGAGCGGTTCGGCATGATCAAGCTGAACAAGATCATTTGGCGCGCGGACTTCATGGCGTTTGAGAAGCGCCACACTCCGATTACTGGCGCGGGCTACCAGAAGCTACAGCATGGTCCCGCGCTCATCGACATGAAGCCTGTGCTGCGAGAGATGCGCGATAGGAAGGATATCGAAATCGAAGCCATCGATGTTGATGGTAAGCGCGAACAGCGCGTCATTGCGATCCTCCCTTCTCACGCCAACTATTTCAGCGCGGAAGATCTGAAGTTTGTTGATGAGGCCATCGCATACTATTGGAACAAGACCGGCACCGAGGCGAGTGACGACTCGCACGGCGTCGCGTGGAAAACGCGCGAAGAGCGCGACAAGATTCCATACGAAGCGACGTTCCTGAACGACGCCAAGCTGTCGGGCGAGCGAAAGAAGAAGTTCGCCAAGATGGCTCATGAAAAGCGGTGGGTGTCGCGATAAAGTGGCGGGCAAAGGGAGGGAGATCGTTGAGACAGAGGAATTTGCAGCCGCTGTCGCCAAGCTGGGTGGTCATCGGGCCGTCGATGAGGCGCTGGCGACGATCTATGACGGCCTCTACCGCAACCCCCACGGCTTCGAGCATTTCGAGACGCCGCCTTTCAGCTTTCGCTACGCCCGGACCAAGAAGATTGGCATGATGCCGCCGCTGGTGGTTATCTTCCGTATCATCGACGAAGACGGGACCGTCTATCTTGACCACATCGAAGAAGACCTCTGATCACAGCCAGGTGCAGCAGTTCAAGAAGACTGCGCGCGAGCTTGGCTGCGATGAGACCGAAACCAGTTTCGACAAGTCGCTGGGGAAGATCGGTCGCGCGAAGGTTGAGCCGGCCCCTAAGAAGAAGCCGCGAAAGCCGTTGAAAATTGCGCTTCCTGACGCCTGATCGCTGCCTGAAGGGGCTTTGACATGCTCCAAATCTACCATGCACCGGGAACGCGCTCGCTGCGTCCGATCTGGCTCTGTTACGAGTTAGGCTTGCCAGTCGAAGTGACGACAATCGACTTTGCGCCTGCATATCGCAATTCGCCGGAATGGCGTGCGATCAGCCCCGGCGGCAAGGTCCCAGCATTGCGCGACGGCGAACTCATCATGTTCGAGTCCGGTGCAATGATCGATTACATCCTAGAGCGATATGCAGGCGGGAAGCTGCGGCCAGCACCGGGCACGGTTGAAAGCGCCCTACATCATCAATGGTGCTGGTTTGCCGAGGCTACTTTGATCCGTCCGTTGGGCACCAACCGGTTTGCACGACACAAGGGCGAAAGTGGAGAGCAACTAGTCGCCGAAGCCGTCGAGAAAACGCGCGGGTCGATCGCCGTCGTCGAAGAAGGCCTCGCGGATCGCGATTATCTGCTGGGCGACACATTCGGCGCTGCAGACATCATGATGGGCTATTCGCTTGAGCTGCTCGCAAGCCTCAAATTGCTGGATGACAGGTATCCAAATGCGTTGGCCTATCTGGAGCGCCTGAGAGCGCGCGAGGCGTTCAAGAGAACCCTAAAGACGTAGCCGCCAGAACCGTTCGATCCCGGGCACACCCCATTTTGGGGAACTTTGTTTGCAAAGTATATATACGCCGATTTTTTGATGACTCCCCCTTGACGAAGGGCATTTTGATGACTTTATGATGATCGCAGGCCGGACCAACGGCCTGGCTCATCACAACAGGAGTCATCCATGAGCAAGATTGGAGTGGGCGTGGGCGACGAATTCCCCGTCGACGATGCCGCGCCGAAGCCCGCCGCAGGCGAATCCGGGGCCTCCCCCGAAGCCGACCGCGCCGAATTCGAGGAATGGAAGCGCCGCCGCGAGGCCTGGCGCGCGCAGCGCGAAGCCTTCCGCGCCCAGCGCGAGGAATGGCGCAGTCGTCGGCGCGAATGGAAGGATCGCTGGCGTGCCGAACGCCGCGCCTGGCAGGAGGAATTTCGCGACGCCCGCGGTTCCGCTGCGGCCTATGGCGGACCATGGCGTGGCTATCGTTTCGGCTACGGACCCTGGCGGTTCCTCTGGGTCGTCGCCGCCGTCACGCTGGTCGTGATCGCCGTCACCCATATCGGATACGTCATCGTCGGCGCGGCCGCGCTGGCGATCCTCTACGCCGCCTTTCATCACCACGGCTTCGATCCGCTCGATTTCGACCTGCGCGACCGGTCCGTGCCTTCGACATCGGCGCCCAAGCCGGCCACACCGCCGCAAGATCAAGCGGCCAGTTAAGGACAAAGACATGAGACATCGTCACCGCCATCGCATGCACGGCGCCGCCGCCGAGGCGATGCGCGCCGCCGCCGACGCGATGGACCCGAATGAGCGCACCACCACGCGCGTCCAGCTCGAAATGCCGCCGCAGGCGATGGAGCGCCTGCAGCGCCTGAAGGAGAAGACCGAGGCCGCCTCCTACGCCGAAGTCATCCGCAACGCGCTGCGCGTGTTCGAAGCCCTGGTGCTGGAGCACGAGGCCGGCGCAGAATTCTCGCTCAAACGGGCCAATGGCGAGATCGTCGCCTATAAAATCTTCGTCTGAGGCGACGCCGATGACCATTGCCGATCCGCAGTCGCCCGGCGCCCTCGCGCAGCTCGCCTTGTTTCTTCAGCGCAAGGGCCGCCCGGTATGGCAACTCACCGTACTGTCCAAACACGCGATAACGCCGAAGATGATGCGTGTGATTTTTTCGCTCGCGAACCACGCGGAGTTCTCGTGGAGGCACGGTCAGGATCTGGTTCTCGAATTGCCCCAACCGGACGGCGCCATCGCACGGCGCCACTATACGATCCGTGCCGGTAAGCCGAAGGAAGGCGCACTCGCCATCGATTTCGTGCGGCATGGCCAGAGCCTCGCCGGCGCCTGGCTTGGCGCGGCAAAGGCTGGCGACCGCATAAACGCCGTCGGCCCGCGCGGCCACACCTATTTGAGAGAGGCCGATTGGCACCTGTTCGTTGGCGACGAGACCGCGCTGCCGGCGATCTTCGCCATGTTGGAGAGCCTGGCTCCCGGCGTGCCGGCATTCGCCTTCCTCGAAGTCGCCGACGACGCGGAACGCCAGGGCTTCGGCGGCGCGGCGCAACTCATCTGGCTGCCGCGCGATGGCGCGCCCGCCGGGCCGAGCCGGCGCCTGTCCGACGCGGTCGAAGGTTTCACTCTGCCGCCGGGTCGCGGCCACGCCTACATCCTCGGCGAGACCGGCAATGTGCGCGCGATCCGCCAACACCTGATCGCGCGCGGGCTCGCCAAGGAGCAGATTTGCGCCGAAGGTTATTGGCGACCCGGCCGCATCGGCGGTCACGACCACGCCTGAGATCGAACATGGTGCTGAAGATCGTCTCCTGTCCCTCGCCCAACCACGATGCGCGGCCGGCCGGCGGCGTGATCGACATCCTGGTGCTGCACTACACCGGCATGAAGACGGGCGAGGAAGCATTGGCGCGGCTCTGCGATCCGGCGGCGAAGGTCTCGGCGCATTACACCATCGATCGCGACGGCCGCATCTATGCCCATGTCCCTGAGGAGCGCCGCGCCTGGCATGCCGGCGTCTCCTACTGGGCGGGCGAGACCAACGTGAACGCGCGCTCCATCGGCATCGAGCTCGTCAATCCGGGCCACGAGTTCGGCTATGAGCCCTTTCCCGCGGCCCAGATCGCAGCGCTGCTCGATCTGGCGCAACGCATTCTGGCGCGCCATCCCATCGCGCCGCGCCGCGTGCTCGGCCATTCCGACGTCGCGCCGGCCCGCAAGATGGATCCGGGCGAGCTGTTCCCTTGGGAGCGCCTCGCCGAATTCGGTATCGGCCTGTGGCCCCAGCTTTCCGCGCCCGGTCGCAAGGAGAGCGCCGCACCGCGGAGCGATACGACGCAAAGCGTTGCCGCTGCCGCGCTGTCGCATTACGGCTATGGCATTTCCCCGCAGGTCGACGTCGCGTTGGAGTCCGTGATCGCCGCCTTCCAGCGGCACTTCCGTCCCCGCGAGATCACCGGCCGTTGGGACGGCGAATGCGCCTCGCTCCTGCGCGCACTGCTCGCCACCTGACGCGCGTGGCGCAGAGCCGCCATGCGAAAGCGGCGCTTTCGCGCCCGCTTGCGCCTGCTAGCCTTGCCGCATGAAGACCATCGGCATCATCGGCGGGATGAGCTGGGAATCCAGCGCCATCTACTACCGGCTCCTCAATCGCGAGGTTCAAAAGCGCGTCGGCGGGCTCAGCGCCGCCAAGCTCGCGCTTTATTCCCTCGATTTCGGCGAGATCGCGCCGCTGCAGCAACCGGGCCGCTGGCACGAGGCCAATGCCCGCATGGCCGAGGCGGCGCAGAGTCTCGAGCGCGCCGGGGCCGACTTCGTGCTGATGGCGTGCAACACGATGCATTGCGCCACGCCGGACATCGAGCGCGCGATCGGCGTTCCCTTTCTGCATATCGCCGATCCCTTGGGCCGCGCGATCGACCGCGCCGGCATCCGCCGCGTCGGGCTGATCGGCTCGCGGCACACGATGGAGCAGGACGGCATCATCAAAGGAAGGTTGCGCGACCGCTTCGGGCTGGACGTTGTCGTGCCGCAAGGCGAGGACGCCGTCGAGATCAGCCGCATCATCTACGACGAATTGGTGCGCGGTCAGTTTCTCGAAAGTTCGCGCGCCGCGGCCAAGGGCATCATCGCCCGGCTGGTCGCGCAGGGCGCGCAGGGAGTCATTCTGGGCTGCACCGAATTGCCGCTGCTGGTTCAGGCGGACGACGCGACGGTGCCTCTGTTCGACACCACGGAACTCCACGCCCTGGCCGCCGTCGATCGCGCCCTGGAATAGCCGTCAGCGTCCGGTCGGGCGATAGTCCTGCACATGGGTCGCGCGCAGACCCGCAAGGCCGAATTTGTCGATCGCGCGCTGCCAGGACAGAAACTCCTCCACCGTCAGCGCATAGCGCATGCAGGCCTCGTCGAGGCTCAGGGCACCGCGCTGCACCGCCGCCACGACTTGCGCCTTGCGGCGGGGAACCCAGCGCTTGGTGTCCGGCCCCGGCAATTCCAGGCCTGCCAGGATGCTGCCGCCGATATTCGGATCGTCCCGTTGGACCAATCTCATGTTCCCGCTCCGATAGTCTCCTAAGCGAGAGTCGCGAGAGGCCCGAAGCGTTCCGTGTCCGGCCAGGCGGGGGCGAAATCGACTTAACGAAGGGCAAAGGGTTTCCCTAAAACTGCGGCGATTTGGGGCCGCGCCGGGCATGGCCTATAGTGCCATCGCGTCAGATGGCCGGATGGCCGCGGTCCCTCGCAAGAGGGGTCGAGGAAAGTCCGGGCTCCACGGAGAACACGGTGCCGGCTAACGGCCGGCGGGGGCGACCCCAGGGATAGCGCCACAGAAATGACACCGCCAAATCCCCCAAGCCTCGGCGAAGGGGACGGCAAGGTTGAAATGGTGCGGTAAGAGCGCACCGCGCCTTCGGCAACGAAGGCGGCACGGCAAGCCCCACCGGGAGCAAGACCAAATAGGGACGGCACCTGATCGGTTTTCCGGATCGCCGTCCGGGTAGGTCGCGTGAGGTGTGCAGCAATGCACATCCCAGAGGAATGGCCATCGCTCCGTCTACGGACGAAGCACAGAACCCGGCTTACAGGCCATCTGACGCTTTCACTTTGGACGAGGAGCGAATCGTCATTCGTCTCGATCCGTATCCGGACCGATTTCGCTTATGCGAAGGCCGATTGCTCGTAGAATTTTGCGTCCATCTGCGTCCAGTTGAGTTCGTCTGAGTGCGAACTGAAATGTGCCTCTTGACAGTGGAGCTCTATCGAAACCTTCTTCTAACGTATGAACCACGCCAGCCGCAGGTTTTGGGACACGTACGCGAGGCTTCCGGAGCATGTTCGCGCCGTTGCCGACAAGAACTACAAGCTATTGGAGCAAAATCCTCGGCATCCCTCTCTCCAACGCAAGCGCGTGGGAGAGTACTGGAGCGCCCGCGTGGGTAATCACTATCGCGCAGTCGGTGTCGATATCGACGACGGCATTCTGTGGATTTGGATCGGAACGCACGCGGAATATGACGCGTTCATTCGATCATAGCTTGCGGCTAAGTCCGGCCTTGTGCTCGGCAATCGCCTCGGCCGCCAGTTCGTCGAACTTACCGGCCTTGATGTCGGTCTCAATCTGGCGATCCCAGGCGGCAGCGTCCAATTCGTCCCACCAGGCGCGCAGTTTCGCCCGGTCTTGGTCGGAAAGCCTAGTGATGTTCTTCTTGATCTCATCGACGCTCATGCGGCGACTATAGCAGAATCCCTCGCCGCGTGCCCAGCCGCATCGTTCACCCTTATCAGCGGCACCAATTTGAAATCCGCCTGCCCGCCCACCGCCTGGGCGACGGACTTGATCCTCAAATAGCGATCGATCGGAATATTCGCATGTGCCAGAACCTGGGTGATGCCATGCGCGTCCGGGGCGAAAGGCAGCGCCATTTCCTCGGAGACATAGTCCTCGCCGTCAACGGTCGCGAACCGGCGGTAATCGACCAAAATCGCGCCGCGCGCGATGTCGGAAAAAATCTTGAGCCGCGCGGCGCGATGTTCTTCCGCCGCCGCGGCGATCCAGTCCAGACCGGTGATCTCGCGGCCCAGGATGTGCGAAAAGCGCGTGCCCGCGAGCCGGATCGTGACGCTCTCGTCCGGCACGACATTGAACAGCGCGATCGTGGAAAGGAACGGCTTGAAGTTCGCCGGCCGGAAGGCCTCGCGCGGCGGCAATGCATTGCCTTGCCACAGCTCCAGCCAGCGCGCCGCGAGTTCCCGGTTCGAGCGCTCCAGATGAAGCGCATCGATCGCCCGTTCCGCCACCTGCTTGTCGAAAAAGTTCACGTGGTTCCTCGCAATGCGCCGTTTTAGGCGCTGCGTGGCTAACCGACGGTTTACGTCCGTGAGGAATTGAATGCGTAGAATTGCGTAGTGCTCGTCGGAAAGCGGCTCTCCGCTTCAATATCGCTGGCGTTCGCTCACCAATATCCGGCCATGAGTTCCTTCGCCCATTGCGGTTCGCGCACCGATCCGCGGGGCAGAAAGCCGCTCATTACCGGCTTGATGTCGAGCACCGGTGTGCCGTCGATGGCGTCGAGACCCCTCACGCGCAAGGTCAGCCCCTCGGCGGACAGCAGCGTGCACACCGTCACGCCGATGCGGTTGGGCCGGCCCTTGCCGCGCTGTGCGAAGATCCCGACCAGCGGCCAATCGGCACGGCCGCGCGGGCGGCGCGCCCCGGCATGGATTTCGTCGTCGGGCACGCGGTTAAAGTGGAACACCACTTCGATGTGGGAGAAATCGCCGAGGCTGGCGGTCGCATCGGGTTTGAAGTGCGCGGGATCGAGTTCGATGCGCGCCTCGACCTGATCCCAATCGTCGTCGATCGGCTCGCTGCGCCCGCCGCGCACGAAACCGATGGGTTTGAGGATGATCGCGTCGCTCATGTCGCCGTATCTCTCGATTTGCGGTCCTCACATGCGCTTTCATGTCGGCGCTCGCCACCGTCTTTTCGGCAAAGGGCCGATGCCCAGCCCTCGGGGCTCCACGCTACAACCTTGGGACGTAGGACAGAAATCACAGAGACCGATATGACCTGGTTCCCGTCTGCCGTTAAGAAAATGTTTACCTCGGTCACCACAAGCTTACGGTGTTTCTCATTCGTTCATGCTGACCCCACCCATTGATGAGTCGAGTCCATAGGTAGATGTCCTATCCCCCTCAATTTGCTACGTTTTTCCATTGACCGGGTGGTTTCACCCATGCTATCCCATATTGTCCCAGGGGCTTGAACCGCCAGCCATCCCGGCCGAAGCGTCAAATCAGCCCAAAGCCCCCAGCGGACGCACGGGGGACGCCAACGCCAATGACCAGCCTGCCGTTCATGTCGACGGTGATGGGGTCGCTCGATAGCAAGGGGCGCGTGTGCATCCCTGCGTCCTTCCGGCAGGTTCTCGCCAGCCAGAACACCGCCGGCGTCTACGTCTATCCCTCCTTCTTCGAAAATGTCCTTGAAGGCTTCGGCCAGATCGCGGTCGACGGGCTGAACGCGCGTCTCGCCACGCTCGACCCGTTTCTGTCGCCGGCGCATGACGACACCGCGCGCGCCATCGTCGCGCGCATCCAGCTTTTGCCGATGGACGATGGCGGCCGCGTGCGCCTGCCCGACGCGATGATCGCCCATGCCGCCCTCAAAGATCGCGTCGCCTTCGTCGGCCTGTCGCAGAAATTCCAGATCTGGGATGCCGATGCCTTCGCCGCCGCCGAAGCCGACAGCATCGCGCGCATGAAGGCCCAGCGCGAGCGCGAGATCGCCAAGCTTGGCGGAGAGGGCGCATGAGCCACCTTCCCGTCATGCTCGCCGAGGTTCTCGCGATGCTCGCGCCCAAGGACGGCGCGCATTATGTCGACGGCACGTTCGGCGGCGGCGGCTACACCAAGGCCATTCTCGAAGCCGCCGACTGCCGCGTGCTCGGCATCGATCGCGACCCCGATGCCATCGCGCGGGGTCAGGAACTCGTGGCGCACTTCGCCGGCCGCCTCACCCTGGTCCAGGGCGAGTTTTCGCAGATGGAAACGCTGCTCGACGGCATGCGCACCAACGGCGTCGTGCTCGATCTCGGCGTCTCGTCCTTCCAGTTCGACGAGCCGGCGCGCGGCTTCTCCTTCCGCGAGGACGGCCCGCTCGACATGCGCATGAGCCGCGAAGGCGAAAGCGCTGCCGATTTCGTCAACACCGCCGACGCGAAGACGATCGCGGGCGTGATCGCCCAGCTCGGCGAAGAGCGCAACGCGCGCCGCATCGCGCGCGCCATCGTGGCGAAGCGCCCCATCGTCGGCACGGCGAAGCTCGCCGACATCGTGAAAGAGGCGCAGGGTCCGGCCGCCGCGCGCCTCGCCATCCATCCCGCCACCCGCACTTTCCAGGCGCTGCGCATCCATGTGAACGACGAGCTCGGCGAACTCGAGCGCGGATTGGAAGCGGCAACGAAGGTCCTGGCGCCGCAGGGCCGCCTCGTCGTCGTCGCGTTCCACTCGCTCGAGGACCGCATCGTCAAGCACTTCCTCAGCCAGCGCGGCACATCGGCGCCGCAAGGCTCACGCCACGCGCCGCTGGCCCGTCGCGCCCAGCCGGCGCAATTCCAGCTTCTCACCAAAAGCCCGCTCATGCCGGGCCATGTCGAAGTCGAAGGCAACCCCCGCGCGCGCTCCGCCCGCCTGCGCGCGGCCGAACGTTTGGCGGCTTAGGAGCAGTTCATGGTTCGCATCCTCAACACCTTCTGCGTTGCCCTGATGGGTCTTTCGATCCTCGCGCTCTATCACGTGTCGGAGCGCACGCGCATCGCCGATGTCGAGCTTTCGAGCGTCGATCGGCAGATCGCGCGGGAAGAATCGACGATGAGCGTGCTGCAGACCGAATGGGCCCATGTCGCGGGTCCCGCGCGCATTCACGCCTTGGCCGAAAGCCGGCTCGGTCTCACCGGGGCGCCGGCGCTGCAATTGTCCTCGTTCGAGGCGCTGCCGCGCCGCGGCGACGAGGCGCCGTTGACCGACACGCCGATCCGCCAGGCCAGCGCGCAGGTTCCGGCGAATTGAGAACCGCATGACCCAAGGGCCCACGATCTTCCAGCGACGCATCGTCATCGGCGCGGTTCTCTGCGTCATGGCCTTCGCGCTGGTCGGCGTGCGCCTCATCGACGTCACCCTGTTCCGCCACGGCGAAGCCGGCGCCGTCGTCGGTCCCAGCCTGTTCGCGCGCGCCGACATCGTCGATCGCAACGGCGATCTGCTGGCGCGCGATCTGCCGGTGATGGATCTCTATGCCCGCCCCCATGCGCTGGACGACAAGGACGGCGCGGCGCGCGATCTCGCCCGCGTCACCGGCGCCGACTATCGGCGCCTGAAGGGGGCGTTCGCCAACGCGAAGGACCCCTATGTCCTCGTCGCGCGTCAGTTGACGCCCGACGTGCAGGACCGCGTGATGCATCTGGGCCTGCCGGGGATCGAGTTCGAGCCCAACACCAAGCGCTACTATCCCGACGGACGCGCCACGGCGCAGCTCCTGGGCGTCACCGATCCGGACGGCAATGGCCAGTCGGGCCTCGAAGGCGGCCTGGACGTGCAATTGCGCACCGCGCCGGGCGTTCCCGTGCAGCTCTCCATCGACATGCGCGTGCAATACATTCTGGGCAACGAAGTCGAGGCGGCGCGCCAGACGTTCCATGCCGTCAAGGCGGGCGGTGTCGTGATGGACGTCAACACCGGCGAGATCATCGCTATGGTGTCCTATCCCGACTTCGATCCCAACTACCGCCACATGATCGGCGACGACTCCGATCACAACATCATGGCCGCGGACCGCTACGAGCTCGGCTCGGTGTTCAAGGTCCTCTCCTTCGCGCTCGCCATGGAGGACCACACCACGACGCCCGACGAGGTCTTCTCCATCGGCAATGGCTACAGGATTGGCAAGTTCACCATCCACGAAGCCGAGCACATGCCCGCGACCTACACCGCGCGCGAGATTCTGGCGCATTCCTCGAACATCGGCACGGCACAGATCGCGCTGCGTTCGGGCGGCGTGCGCCAGCGCGCGTTCCTGGACAGTTTGGGCCTGCTGCGGATTCTTCACACCGAATTGTCGGAATACGCCCGGCCGCTGTTTCCGGCAGCGGCGCATTGGGGAACCATCGAGACCGCCACCATCGGCTTCGGGCACGGCATCTCCGTCGCGCCCTTGTCGTACATCGCCGCCGCCGCGACCGTGGTGAATGGCGGCCGCAAGGTCGTGCCGACCTTCCTCAAGCGCGACGCCGACGGCCGCGGCGAACAGATCCTCAAGCCGCAAACCAGCCTCGCGATGCGCGAATTGCTGCGCTATGTCGTCACCAACGGAACCGGCCGCAAGGCGGACATCCCCGGCTACGATGTCGGCGGCAAGACCGGGTCGGCCGAAAAGCCGATCCCGAACGGTCATGGTTACCAGCCGCATGTCCTGGTCACCTCCTTTTTCGCGGCTTTCCCCATAGAAGCGCCGCGCTATGTGGTTTTCGTGCTCCTGGACACGCCGCACGGAACCAAGGAAACCGGCGGAATCGCGCTGGCCGGCTCGACCGCCGCGCCGCTCGCCGGCCGCGTGATTTCGCGCATTGCGCCGATCCTGGGCGTCCCGCAGAAGCCTGTCGCGCCCGCGCATGAGTCCACATAATGGCACCATATTCGGGAGCTAGGATCACGTCGGGTAGAGTGGGCCAGAACGCCATGCAGGCGCCCCCAGATTCAAACACTGCGGAATTCACCGGACTTGCGAGCGACAGCCGCGAGGTGAAGCCCGGTTATCTGTTCGCCGCGCTTCCTGGAACGAAGGCCGACGGCGCGCACTTCGTGCAGGATGCGGTGGCGCGCGGCGCCGTCGCCGTGCTTGGCCGGCCTGAGATTGCGCCGGCCGCCTCGGCACTGGGCGTGCGCTTCATCGCCGACGACAATCCGCGCCTGCGCCTCGCCAAGACCGCGGCGCGGTTCTTTGGGCAGCAGCCCAAAACGGTCGCCGCCGTCACCGGCACCAAGGGAAAATCCTCGGTCGTGGCCTTCGTGCGCGAGATCTGGACCGCGCTCGGGATTCCCGCCGCCAGCCTCGGCACGGTCGGCGTCGTCGCGCCCTGGGGCGAATTTGCGTTGAAGCACACGACGCCTGATCCGATCGAAATCCATCGCCGGCTCGCCGAATTGAAGAGCCGGGGCGTGGATCATCTCGCGCTCGAGGCTTCCAGTCACGGCCTCGATCAGTTCCGTCTCGATGGCGTGGACATCGCCGCCGTCGCCTTCACCAATCTCAGCCGCGATCATTTCGACTATCACCCGACGGTCGATCATTATCTTCAGGCCAAGCTGCGCCTGTTCGCACAGCTCGCGTGCGACGGCGCCGTCGCGGTCGTCAATGCCGATTCCGAAAACGCCGGCGCGTTCATCGACGCGGCCAAGATGCGCGGTCTGAAGCTGATAACGGTGGGCGAGACGGGCGAGACGATCCGGCTCGTTTCGCGCGAAGGCCGCATCGACGGCCAGACGCTCACGCTGCGCCACGCGGACCGCGAATATAAAGTGTCGCTGCCGCTGGCCGGCGACTTCCAGGCTTCGAATGCGCTCGTCGCCGCCGCGCTGGTGATCGGCCTGGGCGAGAACGCCGCGAAGGTGTTCGCCGCGCTGGCGCATCTCAAAGGCGCGCCCGGCCGGCTCGAAAAGGTCGCCGTCGCCGCGAGCGGCGCGCCGATCTATGTCGACTATGCCCACACCGATGCATCGCTCGCGCAGGTCTTGAAGGCCGTGCGCCCGCATGTCGGCGGCAAGCTGCACGTGATCTTCGGCTGCGGCGGCGACCGCGACAAGGGCAAGCGCCCGCTGATGGGCAAGGCGGCGATGGAGAACGCCGATATCGTCATCGTCACCGACGACAATCCGCGTACCGAGGACGCCGCGACCATCCGAAGGCAAGCGCTCGCCGGCGCGCCGGGCGCGCGCGAGATCGGCGACCGCGCGCAAGCGATCCACGCCGGCATCGCCGCGCTCCAACCCGGCGATCTGCTGGTCATCGCCGGCAAGGGCCACGAGGCAGGCCAAATCGTCGGCACCGAAGTGCGCCCGTTCTCGGATCGCGAGGAAGCGATCAAGGCGGCGGTCTCGCTGGGGGGGTGCGCGGCATGACGCCCTTGTGGACATCGGAAGAGGCGCAGGGCGCCACGCTCGCCATCCCGGGCCGGCCGTTCGAGGTGAACGGGCTCTCCATCGACACCCGAACCCTGCAAAAGGGCGATCTCTTCGTCGCGCTCAAGGGCGACAACCGCGACGGCCATGACTTCGTGAAAGCGGCGTTCGAAGCCGGCGCCGGCGCCGCGCTCGTCAGCCGCGAGCCGCCGGGCCTTGCGCCGGGCTCGGCGCTTTTGACCGTCGCCCACACGCAGCGCGGCCTGGAAGATCTCGCGCGCGCCGCGCGCGCCCGCGCGTCCGCCAGGATCGTCGGCGTCACCGGCAGCGCCGGCAAGACGACGACGAAGGAGCTTCTGCGTCTGGCGCTCGGCGCGCTGGGCGCCACGCATTGTTCGGCGGCGTCCTACAACAACCATTGGGGCGTGCCCTTGAGCCTCGCCGCGCTGCCGCGCGATGCGCGCTACGGCGTCTTCGAGATCGGGATGAATCATTTCGGCGAAATCCGCAATCTCGTCAGCTTCGTTCAGCCCCATGTCGCGCTCGTCACCACCATCGCGCCGGCGCATCTGGAATTCTTCGGCAGCTGCGAGGCGATCGCCGACGCCAAGTCCGAGATCTTCGAAGGCCTCGCCCCCGGCGGCGTCGCCTTGCTGCCGGCCGACAGTCCCTATCGCGACCGGCTTGCCGCCCGCGCCCGCCAGGCGCATGTCTCGCGCATCCTGCGCTTCGGCGAGACGGGCGATGCGCGCCTGCTGTCCTATGACGAAAGCGCGGAGAGCTGTCATGTCAAGGCCGACGTCCTGGGCACGCCGGTCGAATTCCGCGTCGGCGCGCCGGGCCGCCATATCGCGGGCAACGCGCTGGCCGCGCTGCTCGCCGTCGCGGTGCTGGACGGCGACGTGTTGAACGCCGCCGCGGCGCTGAAAACGTTCTCGGCGCTCAAGGGACGGGGCGCGCGTTTCGCCGCGGCTGGCGTCGACGTCATCGACGAAAGCTACAACGCCAACAGCGCCTCGATGGCCGCCGCGCTGGCCTTGCTGACGAGCGCCAAGGGCCGCCGCGTCGCCGTGCTCGGCGACATGCTGGAAATGGGGCCGGAGGGCGCGGCGCACCATGCCGGTCTCGCCGCGCCGATCGACGCGGCGAAGGCCGATCTCGTCTTTCTGTGCGGCGAGCAGATGCGTGCGCTGTGGGATGCGCTGCCGCCGTCGCGCCGCGGCGCCTGGGCGCGGACCTCGGCCGAGTTGCTGCCGCGCCTTGCCGACGCGATCCACGCCGGCGATACGGTGCTGGTCAAGGGATCGAACGGCAGCAAGATGTCCGTGATCGTCGATGCGTTGAAAGCGAGGGCCGCGTAGCCATGCTCTATTATCTCTCGCTGCTCACCCATACCGACCAGTTCGCGATCTTCCGGCTGTTCAAATATCTGACCTTCCGCTCGGGCGGCGCGGTGATCACCGCGCTGATCTTCGCCTTCATCGTGAACGGCTCGCTGATCCAGTGGCTCAAGGTCAAGCAGGGCAAGGGCCAGCCGATCCGCAGCGACGGTCCCCAGCGCCACATCATCGAAAAGGCCGGAACGCCGACCATGGGCGGCGTGCTCATCCTGCTGCCCTGGGTGGTGTCGACGCTGCTCTGGGCCAATCTCACCAATGTCTATGTCTGGATCGTGCTGTTCGTCACCGTCGCCTATGGCGCGCTCGGCTTCGCCGACGACTATCTGAAGGTGACCAAGCGCTCCTCCGACGGGGTCAGCGGCTATCTCCGCCTGGCGGTGGAGTTCGGCGTCGCCTTCGTCGCGACCTACGCGCTGATGCAGCTTGAGGACACCGCGCTGCAGGGAACGCTCGCGATGCCCTTCCTGAAGAATTTCGTGATCCCGTTCGGGCTCGCCTTCATCCTCGTCGGCGGCACCGTCATCGCGGGCGCCGCGAACGCGGTGAACTTCACCGACGGCCTGGACGGTCTCGCCATCGTGCCGGTGATGATCGCGGCGGGCACCTTCGTCCTGATCGCCTATCTCGTCGGCAATGTGAACTTCTCCAAATATCTGGAGCTGATCTATGTCGCCGGCACCGGCGAGCTCGCCGTGTTCCTCGCCGCGCTGATCGGCGCCGGCCTCGGCTTTCTCTGGTACAACGCGCCGCCCGCCATGGTGTTCATGGGCGATACCGGCTCGCTGCCGCTGGGCGGCGCGCTCGGCGCCGTCGCCGTCGCGGTCAAGCACGAGATCGTGCTCGCCATCGTCGGCGGCCTCTTCGTGTTCGAGACCGTCTCGGTGATCGTGCAGGTCGTCTCCTTCAAGCTGACCGGCAAGCGCGTCTTCCGCATGGCGCCGATCCACCACCATTACGAACAGCTCGGCTGGAAAGAGCCCACCATCGTGATCCGCTTCTGGATCGTCGCGGTGGTGCTGGCGCTCATCGGCCTGGCCACGTTGAAGCTCAGATAGGCATGATCGCGGCGCGCTCCTTCGCAGGCACGGATGTCGGCGTCTTCGGGCTGGCGCGCAGCGGCATGGCGGCCGTTCGCGCCCTGAAGGCCGGCGGCGCCACCGTCCATGCTTTCGACGATAAGGAAGATGCGCGCCGCGAGGCGGCCGGCCTCGGCGCCATCGTCGCGCCCTTCGCGCAATGGCCGTGGGACAAGCTCAAATCCCTCATCCTGTCGCCCGGCGTGCCGCTGACCCATCCCCAGCCCCACGCCATCGTGGCGCGCGCCCAGGATGCGGGCGTCGAGATCATCGGCGATGTCGAGGTCTTCGCGCGCGAGATCGGCGCCGATCCGGCCGTGCCGGGCCGCAGTCCCCTCATCGCGATCACCGGCACCAACGGGAAATCGACCACCACCGCGCTCATCGGTCATATTCTCTCCGCGGCCGGCTTCGATGCGCAGGTCGGCGGCAATATCGGCCACGCCGTGCTGGATCTCGACCCGCCGGCGCCCAAGACGATCTATGTGTTGGAGCTGTCGTCCTATCAGATCGACCTCTCCCCCGGCATCGTGCCGGATGTATCCGTGCTCACCAACATCACGCCCGACCATATCGACCGCCACGGAACGCTGGAGAACTACGCCGCGATCAAGGCGCGGCTGCTCAAGCAGACCTCCAAATCCGGCCAGATCGTCATCGGCGTCGACGATCCGCAGAGTTCCGCCATCTTCACGCGCCATGCCTCGAATGGCGGTCCGCCCGCCGTGCCGGTCTCGGTCGGCAAGGTGCTGGGCCGCGGCGTCTTCGTGGTCGACGGCACGCTCTATGACGGGCAGGGCCAGCGCGCCGCCAAGGTGATGGATCTCGCAAACGCTCCGCATCTTCCCGGCACGCACAATTGGCAGAACGCGGCACTCGCTTATGCCGCGACCAAGCCCTTCGTGAAGGACGGCCACGCCATCGCGCGCGCCATCGCCGATTTCCCGGGCCTTAGCCATCGCATGGAAGACGTCGGCCGCATCGGCAAGGTCCGCTTCGTCAACGACACCAAGGCGACCAACGCCGACGCCGCGGCGCGCGCGCTCGCCTGCTATCCCGACATCTTCTGGCTCGCCGGCGGCAAGGCCAAGGAGGGCGGCATCGAGAGCCTGGCGCCCTTCTTTCCGCGCATTCGCAAGGCGTTCCTGTTCGGCGCCGCGGCCGATGCCTTCGCCGCGACCCTCACTGGCAAGGCCGAATTCGAAATCTTCGATACGTTGGACGCAGCGACGCGGGCCGCCGCCCTTGCCGCCGCGCAATCGACGTTCTCCGCGCCCGTCGTGCTGCTCTCGCCGGCTTGCGCCTCCTTCGACCAGTTCCGCGATTTCGAGCATCGCGGCGATGTCTTCCGCGCCCTCGTCGCCGCGCTGATCGCCCATCCCGTGCGGGAGGCGTCATGAACTCTCGCGTCGATCGCAGCTCTTACGCGACCTGGTGGTGGACGATCGACCGTCCCGCCTTCATCCTCATGCTGGCGCTCATGACCATCGGCCTGATGCTGGCCTTCGCCGCCAGCCCCGCTGCGACGGGCGGGCCGCTGACCGCCGGCGATTTCCGCTACACCTCCAAGCAGATCCTCTTCGCCGCCATCGCCTTCGCCATCCTGGGCGGTACGTCGCTTCTGTCGCTGCGGCAGGTGAAGATCACGGCCGCCATCGTGTTCGCCGTCGCGCTGATCGCGACCGCGCTGGTGCTGGTCGTCGGCACCGAAGTGCTGGGCGCCAAGCGCTCCATCGAGTTCGGCTTCTTCTCGCTCCAGCCGTCGGAGTTCCTCAAACCCGGCTTCGCGGTCCTGGCCGCCGCCGTCATCGCCGATCGCCAGCCCATGCGCCTGCCCAAGCCGGTGATCACGCTGCTCTTGATCCTGCCCGTGATCGCGATCCTGTTGAAGCAGCCCGATGTCGGCCAGACGACGCTGTTGATCGCGCTGTGGGCGGCGCTGCTGTTCTTCTCCGGCGCGCCGCTCAAATGGATGGGCGGCCTGGCGGGCGGCGGCCTGGTGCTGGCGCTTTGCGCCTATCTGCTGTTTCCCCATGTGCATCACCGCATCGATCAGTTCTTCAACCCGACCGAGCAGGGCTATCAGACGGGCCTGGCGCTCAAGGCCTTCGCCCATGGCGGATTGACGGGCGTCGGCCCCGGCGCCGGCACCGTGAAATACCGCATCCCCGAGGCGCATTCCGACTTCATCTTCGCCGTCGCCGGCGAGGAATTCGGCCTGATCCTGTGCGGCGTCATCGCGCTTCTGTTCTGCCTCTTGACGGTGCGCCTCCTGCTGCGCGCCGCCGATCAGCGCGACCGCTTCTCCCAGCTTGCCGGCGCGGCGCTCGCCACCGTCACCGCGCTGCAGGCCTTCATCAACATGGGCGTCGCGGTCAGCCTGCTGCCCGCCAAGGGCATGACGCTGCCCTTCATCTCCTATGGCGGCTCGTCGCTTTTCGCGGTGGCGCTGACGATGGGATTCGCGCTCGCGGTGACGCGCCAGCGGCCGCAGCTCGCCACCCGCGAGCATTCGCTCCTCCAGCTTCTGGGGGCGCGCGCATGAGCGTGATCGTGCTCTCGGCCGGCGGCACCGGCGGCCATCTCTTCCCGGCGCAGGCGCTGGCCGGCGAGCTGCGCAAGCGCGGCCATTCCATCGTCGTGATGACCGATGCGCGCTTCAAGAACTACGCCACCGCCTTTCCCGATGCGCGGATCGAGACCGTGCCCTCCGCCGCGTTTTCCGACCGCTCGATTCTCGGCCTGATGGCCTCGCCGTTCGAGATAATCGCCGGCATAATCATGTCGCTGATCAAGCTCGCGCGCATCCGGCCCGCCGCCGTCGTCGGCTTCGGCGGCTATCCCAGCGTGCCCGTCATGCTCGCCGCCGTGGTCACCCAGATACCGACCGCGATCCTCGCCCCCGATGCCTTGCTGGGCCGCGCCAATCGCCTCGTCATGAACAGCGTCGATCTGATCGCCGCGAATCTCCCGCTGGTGCGCTTTCTCCCCAAGGACATGGACAAGGTCGTCTACACCGGCAACACGCTGCGACCGGAGGTCGTCGCGCTGGCGAATACGCCCTACGACACGCCGTCCGTGACCGGCCCGCTCAAGCTCCTCGTCTTCGGCGGCAGCCAGGGCGCGCGGTTCTTCAGCGAATGCGTGCCGCCTGCGGTCGCGTTGCTGCCGCAAGCGCTGCGCGCCCGTCTCGACATCGTACAGCAATGCCGCCCCGAAGACCTCGAGGCCGCCAAGGTCGCATACGCCAAGGCCGGCGTGAAGGCCGAACTCGCACCCTTCTTTGGCGACATGCCCCAGCGCATGGCCTGGGCGCATCTGGTGATCGGCCGCTCGGGCATCGGCACGGTGAGCGAGCTGGCGGCGATCGGCCGCCCCGCCATCCTGGTGCCGCTGCCGCATGCGCTCGACGACAACCAGACGCCCAATGCCGACGCGCTGGCCAATGCCGGCGGCGGCTGGCGCGTGCGCCAGATCGAGTTGACGCCCAAGAAACTCGCCGAGATGCTGACCGCGGCCTTCGCTGCGCCCGACGATCTCGCCAGGCGGGCCGCCGCGGCGCGCCGCATCGCCAAGATCGACGGCACTGAGCGCTTCGCCGACGCCGTCGAAAAGATCGCGAGGGCGGCATGATCGCGACCGCGCGCACCCGCGTTCCCCTCGATGTCGGCACGATCCATTTCATCGGCATCGGTGGCATCGGCATGAGCGGCATCGCCGAGATCATGCACAATCTGGGCTATAGCGTTCAGGGCAGCGACGTCGCCGACAACGCCAACGTCAAGCGGCTGAAGAAGATGGGCATCCCGGTGATGCTCGGCCACGATCCGGCGAACCTGAAGGACGCTCACGCCGTCGTCTATTCCTCCGCCGTCAAGCCGGGCAATCCGGAGTTCGATGCCGCGCGCGCGCAAAGCCTGCCGCTGGTGCGCCGTGCCGAGATGCTGGCCGAGATCATGCGGCTCAAGTCCTGCGTCGCCGTCGCCGGCACCAACGGCAAGACGACGACCACCACGATGATCGCCGCGCTGCTCGATGCCGGCGACCTCGATCCCACCGTGGTCAATGGCGGTATCATCAACGCCTACGGCACCAATGCCCGGCTCGGCGAAGGCGAATGGGTGGTGGTCGAGGCCGACGAGAGCGACGGCACCTTCTTGAAGCTTCCCGCGACCGTCGCGGTCGTCACCAACGCCGATCCCGATCACCTCGACTACTATCTGACCTTCGACAAGATGCGCGAGGCGTTCCAGCGCTTCATCGAGAACGTTCCGTTCTACGGCTTCGCCGTGCTCTGCCTCGACCATCCCGAGGTCCAGGCCATGGTCGGCCGCATCGAGGATCGCCGCCTCATCACCTATGGCTTCAGCCCCCAGGCCGACGTGCGCGCGACCAATGTGCGCTTCGCCGAGGGCGTCTCGCATTTCGACGTCGTCGTGACCGACCGCCGCAAGGGCCAGCAGCTCCGGTTCGAAGACCTCTGCCTTCCGATGCCGGGCGAGCACAATGTGCAGAATGCGCTGGCGGCCATCACCGTGGCGCGAGAACTCGGTGTCGCCGACGAAAAGATCCGCACCGCGTTGGCGAAATTCGCCGGTGTTGGACGCCGCTTCTCCAAGGTCGGCGAATGGCAGGGCGCCGCGATCGTCGACGATTACGCCCACAACCCCTTCAAAATTGCCGCCGCGCTCAAGGCGGCCCGCCAGGCCTATGCCGGGCCGGTGATCGCCATCGTGCAGCCGCACCGCTACACCCGGCTGCGCGATACGTTCGAGCAATTCGCCAAATGCATGAACGACGCGGACATCGCGATCGTCGCCCCGGTCTATGCCGCGGGCGAACCGCCGATCGAAGGCGTCAGCCGCGACTCCTACGCCGAGGCGCTGCGCGCCCACGGTCATCGCGACGTGCGCGTGATCGACGGCGCGGCGGATCTACCCGGCCTGCTGCGCTCGCTGGATTGGAACATGGAGCACGGTGTCATCGTCTTTCTCGGCGCCGGCTCGATCACGGGGTGGGCGCATGGGCTTGAAGCAGCGATGAAAGCGGGCGTCGAATGAGGGGTATGGCGAATAGCGAATGGCGAGTAGCGAGTAGGTATTCGAGTCTTCCCTATTCGCTACTCGCTATTCGCTACTCGCTTTGCATCGAAAGGGGAGGTGCATGATGGCTTCTCGTCCCTGCGACGCTCTTCCGCCGGTGCGCGGTGCCTATGCCCACGGCGCGCCGCTGAAGGACCTCGTCTGGTTTCGCGCCGGCGGCCCCGCGGAAGTGCTGTTTCGTCCCGCCGATGCGGAAGACCTCGCCACCTTCCTCGCCGCCAAGCCGGGCGGCACGCGCGTGAGCGTGATCGGCGTCGGCTCCAACCTTCTGATCCGCGATGGCGGCATTCCGGGCATCGTCGTGCGCCTGCCGGGCGCGATGGGCAAGGTGGGCGTCGAGGGCCTGCGCGTCAGCGCCGGCGCCGCGGCGCTCGACTCCAACGTCGCCAAGATCGCGGCCGACGCCGGCATTGCCGGTCTCGAATTCCTGCGCGGCATTCCCGGCACGATCGGCGGCGCGCTACGCATGAACGCCGGCTGCTATGGCCGCGAGATCAAGGACATCCTGGTCGAAGCCAGGGCCATCGACGCCAACGGCAAGTTCGTTACGCTCACGCCGGCCGACATGGGCTTCACCTATCGCCACACCGCCGCGCCGGAGGATCTGATCTTCGTCTCAGCCGTCTTCGAAGGCACCGGGGACGATCCCGCCCAAGTGCGCGCCCGCATGGACAAGCTGATGGCCGACCGCGAAGCCTCGCAGCCGGTGCGCACCAAGACCGGCGGCTCGACGTTCAAGAATCCGCCGGGTCACAAGGCCTGGCAATTGATCGACGAGGCCAGCTGCCGCGGTCTCGCCAAGGGCCAGGCGCAGGTCAGCGAATTGCACTGCAACTTCCTGATCAACACGGGTGACGCCTCGGCCGCCGACATCGAAGCCTTGGGCGAAGAGGTCCGCGCCCGGGTGAAGGCGAAATCCGGCGTGACGCTGGAATGGGAAATCAAGCGGGTGGGCGTCGCATGACTATATATAAGAGGGTCGCCGTCCTGCTCGGTGGCCGTTCCGCGGAACGTCCGGTCAGCCTGTCGTCCGGCGCGGGCGCCGCCGCTGCCCTGCGCGCGGAAGGTTTCGACGTCGTCGAGATCGATCCCGGCGAAGACCTGGCGCGCCAGCTTCTCGATGCCGGGCCCGACGCGGTGTTCAACGCGCTGCACGGCCGCTTCGGCGAGGACGGCACGGTCCAGGGCCTGCTCGAACTTTATCGCATCCCTTATACCCATTCGGGCGTGCTCGCCTCCGCGCTCGCCATGCACAAGCAGCGGACGAAAGACGTCTACCGCGCCGCCGGCTTGCCGGTGGTGAACTCTATCGTCGTCGACCGCCGCGAGGCCGCCGCGCGGCATCTGATGGAACCGCCTTATGTGGTCAAGCCGGTCAACGAGGGCTCCTCCGTCGGCGTCTTCATCATCCGCAAGGGCGACAACCGCCCGCCCGAAGCGCTCGGCAGCGACACCTGGAACCTCTCCAGCGAGATGATGGTCGAGGAATTCGTGCCCGGCCGCGAACTGACCGTCGCGGTGATGGGCGGCAAGGCGCTCGGCGTCACCGAGATCACCACCAATCTGGCGTTCTACGATTTCGAGGCGAAATATTCCGAAGGCGGCTCGCTGCACGTTCTGCCCGCGAAGATTCCCGATTCGGTCGCCCAGGAAGCCCTGTCGCTCGCCGAACGCGCCCATGCGGCGCTCGGCTGCCGCGGCGTGTCGCGCACCGACATCCGCTACGACGACACGGTGAAGGGCAAGCACCGCCTTGTCCTGCTCGAGACCAACACCCAGCCGGGCATGACGCCGACCTCGCTGGTGCCCGAACAGGCCGCCCATAACGGCATGAGCTATCCCAAGCTCTGCCGCTGGATCGTGGAGGACGCTTCATGCGATCGGTGAAGATCGACCGCAAAGCCGCACAGCCGCGTCCGCGCAAGGGGCGCGGATCGGCGCGCGCCGGCCGTGCCGCGCCCGCGACTCAAAAGCCGTTCGGCCGCCGCAAGCAGCCGGGCCGCCTGGCGCGCGTTTGGCGGCGCATCACGGGCTGGCTCGTCTTCCGCCGTCCGATCCTGATCCTGTCGGGTGTTCTGATGCTCGCGGTGCTCGTCATGGGCTTGATGGCCGGCGGCTATGTCGGCCGCGCGTTCCGCGCCGTCGACGCCGCGACGGCCGCCACCGTGGACGACGCCGGCTTCTCCATCGCCCAGGTGCATCTGACCGGCAACGTCCGGACGCCGCCGGAACAGATCGTCGCGGCGCTGGGCTTCAAGCCGGGCCAGCCGATCTTCGGCGCCGATCTGCAGACCGCGCGCCTGGCGCTCAAGAAGCTCGATTGGGTGGCCGATGCCGATGTGCGCCGCCGCTATCCCGACGACATCTCGGTGCGCATCGTGGAAAAGCTGCCCTTCGCGCTATGGCAGGCGGATGACGGCAAGCTCTGGGTGGTCGAGCGCGACGGCGGCGCCATCACCACCGACGGCATCGAGGCGTTTCGCGGCCTGCCGCTGCTCGCCGGCGCCGGCGGTTCGAGCGCGTCCGACATCGTCGACGCGGTATCGCAGCATCGCGCGGTGTCCGCCCGCATTCGCGCCTATCAGCGCGTATCGGAGCGCCGCTGGAATCTCATCCTGGACGATGGCGTGGTGGTGAAGCTGCCCGAGCTGGGTTGGCCCAAGGAACTCGATACGCTTGAGCACCTCATCATCGACAAGGGCATCTTGGAGCGCGACGTGATCGAGATCGATCTGCGCGCGCCGACGCAATACTTCTTCGTGCTCAAGAGCGGCGAGAAGAAGAGCGAGACGAGGGGGAATTCCGCCTGATGGGAGAGATGGTCAAATTGCGCAACGGTGACGAGACGCCGGCCTACCGCGCCGGTCTGGTGGCGGTCCTCGATGTCGGCTCGTCCAAGACGGTGTGCCTGATCGGCCGCGGCGAGAACGGCATCATGCGCGTCGTCGGGGCTGCGCTGCGCGAGAGCCAGGGCGTGCGCGCCGGCACCATCGTGGGCCTCGAACAGGCCGAGGAATCGATCCGCGACGCGGTGGCGGCGGCCGAAAACCACGCCGACCTGCGCATCCAGAACGTCATCATCTCGGTCAATTGCGGCCAGCCGGTCAGCGTGACCAGCCGCGCGGCGATGGCGCTCGACGGCGAGCTCGTCAGCGACGCCCATCTGCGCGCCCTCCTCGCCGACGGCCGCTCGCGCTGCGTCGCCGAGGGCCATGAGCTGATCCAGAGCGCCCCCACCACCTATGTGGTGGACGAGGCGCGCGGCGTGAAGAACCCGCTCGGCATGTTCTGCCAGCGCATCGGCGTCGCCATGCATGCGGTGGCGGTCAAGCCCTCGCCGCTCAACAATCTGAAGCTCGCCGTCGAGCGCTGCCATCTCAACGTCGTCGGCACCCAGTTCGGCGCCTATGCCAGCGGCCTTTCGATCCTGACCGAGGACGAAAAGCAGCTCGGCGCCACCGTCATCGACATGGGCGGCGGCTGCACCTCCATCGCGGTGTTCCTCGAAGGCCATCTCGTCCATGCCGACGTCGTGCCGATGGGCGGCCAGCAGGTCACCGCCGACATCGCCTGCATGCTCGCCGCCCCCCTTTCGGCGGCCGAGCGCGCCAAGACGCTCTACGGCGCCGCGCTCGGCGACATGGAATCGGGCGCCGACGTCATTCCGCTCGCCCAGATGGGCGAGGAGGGCGAGGACAGCGCCATGCGCGTGCCGCGCTCCATGCTCACCCGCATCATCCAGGCCCGGCTGGAGGAGATCTTCGGCCAGGTCCAGTCGCGGCTGCGCGCCAGCGGCTTCGACGTCGCGGCCGGCCGCCGCGCGGTGCTCACGGGCGGCGCCTGCCAGCTCGCCGGCACGCGCGAACTCGCCGGCCGCATCCTGAACAAGCAGGTCCGCATCGGCCGCCCGCAAAGCTTCCCCGGCCTTCCCGCCGCGTCGGCAAGCCCGGACTACGCCGCTGCGGTCGGTCTTTTGATGGCCGGCGCCACACTGCCGCCGGAGGTTCTCAATCCCGAAATCGCGCGCCAGGCGCCTTCGGGACAGGCCAAAGGATGGCTCTCCCGGTTGACCGGTGGGCTGTTCGAGTGATTCAACAATAACAACACGAATCGGTTGGGCATGACGTGGGTGACAAGGTGATGAAGCAAAAAGGCCAAGGAGCATAAAATGGCGATCAACCTGAAGGCACCCGAACTGACGGAACTCAAACCGCGAATCACCGTGCTCGGCGTCGGCGGCGCAGGCGGAAACGCGGTCAACAACATGATCGCCGCGCGGCTCGAGGGCGTGGAATTCGTCGTCGCCAACACCGATGCGCAGGCGCTGGCCCAGTCCCGGGCGGAGCGCCGCATCCAACTCGGCCACAAGACCACCGAGGGTCTGGGCGCCGGCGCCCAGCCCGACGTCGGCAAGGCCGGCGCGGAGGAGACTCTCGACGAGATCATGGAGCAGCTCGCCGGCTCCCACATGGTGTTCATCACCGCCGGCATGGGCGGCGGCACCGGCACCGGGGCGGCGCCCGTCATCGCCCGCGCCGTGCGCGAGATGGGCATCCTGACCGTCGGCGTCGTCACCAAGCCCTTCGCCTTCGAGGGCGACAAGCGCATGCGCGCCGCCGAACGCGGCATCGCCGAGCTTCAGCAATACGTCCACACGCTGATCGTGATCCCGAACCAGAATCTGTTCCGCGTCGCCAACGACCGCACCACCTTCGCCCAGGCTTTCGCCATGGCGGACGAGGTGCTGCATGCCGGCGTGCGCGGCGTCACCGACCTGATCGTGATGCCGGGCCTCATCAACCTCGATTTCGCCGACATCAAGTCGGTGATCAGCGAGATGGGCAAGGCGATGATGGGCACCGGCGAGGCGGAAGGCGAGGACCGCGCGTCCAAGGCCGCCGACATGGCGATCTCCAACCCGTTGCTCGACGACGTGTCGATGAAGGGCGCCCGCGGCGTTCTCATCAACATCACCGGCGGCCCCGATCTGATGCTGTTCGAGGTCGAACAGGCGGCCAACCGCATCCGCGCCGAGGTCGATCCCGACGCCAACATCATCTTCGGCAACACGATCCTGGACGACATGGAGGGCCGCATCCGCGTCTCCGTCGTGGCGACCGGCATCGATGCCGAGCTGATGCGTCTGCCCGAGCCGAAGGTCCAGCCGATCCGTCCCGGCATCAAGCCGCTGGCGCTGAAGCCCGAGCCGGCGCGCCCCGAACCGCGCATCGAACCGGCGCGCCCTGCCGTCGCGATGGGCGTCACCAATGCCGTGCATCGCCAGCACGAAGCCTTGGCCGACGAGCTCGGCGCCCAGCTGCCCGCGCGCGCCGTGTCGCCCGCCGAGGCGATGATCCTGGGCGGCGAAGACGCCCCCGCCATGGAAGACGAGGTCGCGGCCATGCCGGCGCATGCGTCTCCGCCGCCGGGCACGCCGGCCGCCGCGCTCGCCGCGCGCGCCGCCACCGTGCAGCGGATCGAGCCCTTGCGCGCGCCCGAGCCGGAGCGCCGCATGTTCGGTCTCTTCGGCCGCAAGAAGAAGGACGAGCCGCGCCTGGAGCCGATGCCGCAGCGTCCCGCGCCGCGCGCCGCCGTCGCGCAGCCGCTGGCGCGTCCGCAGGCCCAGGCCGACGCGCCCAAGCCCGCGGCGCAGACGCTGGCCGACGACCTCTTCCCCGACCACAAGCGCGACGACCAGTTCGAGATACCCGCGTTCCTGCGCCGGCAATCGAACTAGCGTCGCGTGATCCTCCCCCGTGTAGCGGGGGAGGGTGCGACCCTGCGCTCGGAGCGCATAGATAAAGAGCCCGGCCTTCGGCGGGGCTCTTTTCGTTTGGACGGACCAGATGCTCAAAAAAAGTCGTCATGGCCGGCCTCCGAGCCGGCCATCCATCTGGCGCGCTTGCGCGCCGACATGATGCTCGTCGCCGCTTTCGCGGCGTGATGGATGGGCGGGTCAAGCCTGCCCATGACGGGATAGCAATTCCATTTAAACGGTGACCGCTCTACCCTCGCTCCACCATGCCACGCGCACCAACCGCGACCCTCGGCAAGCGCACCCTGGCGCTAAAAACCCGTCTCGACGCTCTTCCGGGCGCGGTCGCGAGCCCGATGTCCGCCTCGCGCGGAACGACGCCGCTGGTCCTGATGTACAAGGTGATGAACAAGACCTTCGCGATCCTCTCCGTCCGGCAGGATGAGTTCGTCATGCTGAAAGCCGATCCGAATTTCGTGCCCGTGCTGCGCGAGCGTTACGAGGGCATCGGCCATCGCACCCATCTGGATCCGCGCCATTGGATCGCCGTCGCGCTCGCCGCCGACGTCCCGGCCAAGGATGTCGCGCGGCTGGCCAAGAAGTCCTACGATCTGGTCTGCGCCGGTCTCACTATGAAGCAGAAGGCACTACTCGCGGCCCTGGCGGACCGCGCGCCATGAAAGCCTCCTTCCTCGCCGCCGCCAGCTATGAAGGCGCCGGGCCGCGCTTCGGCACCTGGCCCGCCGCGCCGCAGACCTGCGATCGCGACATCGCCGCCAAAAGCCTCCAGCGCAGCATCGCCAACGCGCGGCGCGCCGAAGAACTCGGCTTCGACTGGATCAGCGTGTCGGAGCATCACTACGCGCCGGCGATGCTGACGCCCAATCCGCTGGTGCTGGCCGGCGCGCTCAGCCAGGCGGTGCGCCATGCCAGGCTCGCGCTGCTGGGACCGCTCCTGCCGCTCGCCAATCCCGTGCGCGTCGCGGAGGAGATCGCGATGCTCGACGCGATATCGGACGGCCGCGTAATCGTGCTGTTCCTGCGCGGGCTCGCCTTCGAGCACAACACCTACGCGCCGGTCGGCGCGCAGTCGCGCGAGATGACGCAAGAGGGCATCGAACTCATCCTGAAGGCCTGGACGGAGCCCGAGCCCTTCGCGTGGAACGGCAAGCACTATCGGTTTCCGAATGTCGCGGTGTGGCCGCGCACCAAGCAGGTGCCGCATCCGCCGATGTTCGGCTCGGGCAACAGCGAGGAGTCCGCGCTGTTCGCCGCGCGCCACCGCTTCGGCTTGGCCATGTCGTTCATGCCGGTGTCGCGGCTGGCGCGCATGATCGCCTTGTACAAGGCCGAAGCGCAACGCTGCGGCTGGTCGCCCGGCCCCGATAAAATTCTCTATCGCGGCATCTGCGCGATGGGCACCGACGACGCGGACGACAACGCGTTCGACCGCGCCGAAGCGCAGGCCCGCGCCACCGGCGCGGACGCGCCGCTCATCGTGCGCGGCCCGTTCTTCTCCGGCGGACCGATGACCATGCTGCGCCAGATCGCAACCCTGCGCGACGCGGGCGTCGGCGTGATCGATATCGACATCGTCCCGGCCCAGGACGGCGTGGACTATGAGGGCCAGGCGGCGGCGCTCGAACGGTTTGCGCACGCCATCCTGCCGGAGATCGGGAATTGGTAACGTGGACAAATCGCAGCAAAGGTCCCGACCATCGCACGTGTCGGGTGCATCTGGCCCGCAGACGGGTACGTCCAGTCACCGTCGATCGATCTTGGAGCGTCCGCAACGGGCGGCGCATCAAGTCGTGCGCCACTCCGGAACGGAAGATCCCCGCGGCACCACGATCGGATCGTCCCAGCCGGCAGGCGTCGCCGAATAGGTGACGGCCGGCGCGAGGCGCCGGACCTTGCCGAGGGGCGTGTCGCGGATAAGAACGGCCGGCTCGAACAGCCTCGATTTGAGGTCCCGCGTGGCTTTCGCGAGGTCCGCTCGCGGCAAGGTCCAGATGTCCTGAATGTGATTGCGGGCGAATGCGCGCTCGTCTTCCGGCACCAGGCCCAGGCTTTGGATCCACATCGCGCAGCGCGTCAGGCTCACGGTGACGTGGTAGCTTCCGCCCTCCTTGGCGCGCTTCAGCAAGGCCGCTGTCGCGCCCGCGGCGCCCAAATAGCCGGTGATGTAGTCGTTGATCAGCGCGGTCGGCGGCATCGAAGGCACCCCCTTCGCGCCTTCGCGCATCGCCAGGCCAGAAGCGGCGGATCCCAGCATGTCGAAGCCGCCGCGGTCGAACCAGGGACCGCCCCAGCCATAGCAGCGAACGCTCACGACAATGATCCCCGGGCGGCGTTTGGCCAACTCTTCCGGCGACAAGCCAAAGCGCTCGAGCTTTCGGCCGCGGAAATTGTCGACGACCACGTCGGCGACGCTCGCCAAATCCCGGCACGTCTGATTGTCGCGCGCATTGTCCAAGTCAAGAAACGTCGATCGGTGTCCGACATTGGCATCGTCGTAGACCCAGTCGTGCTCGAAGTCGTTGTGGTGATTGACGGAAAGCACCTCCGCGCCCTGTTCGGCGAGCGTGCGACCGACGACCGGCCCGGCGACCGCGTGGGTGAGGCTCAGCACCCTGATGTTCCCGAGCGGCCGATCCGCGGGCCGGAACGGCTCCGGTTCGCTCTCGCCGATCTTCCGGACCGCGATCGCCGGCTCCTGCGACAGATAGCGTCCCTGCGGGTGGGCGAGCCATTCCTCCGGCGAGCGCGCGATGCAGAGCGTATGGCCTTTCGCGTTCGCGGCCTCCTCCAATTCGTCCGCGTTCCATTTGGCGATCGCGGCCGCCACGCTCGCGTGGCTGATGTCGCAATGGAAGAAATTGCTCCAGGCGATGTGCTGGCGCGGATAGACGCCCGAGGGATACACCCAGCGTCCGTCTTTTGTCTGGAAGGGGAAAATCGTGAAGGGATGGGAGCTGCCGATCGGATTGGGATAGGGATGGCCGCCCACCGTCGGATGGAAGGTGAATTCCGGATTGATGCCGTGGGCCGCCTGGCGGATGTCGATGCTGAGGGTCTGACCCTTGCCTGTTCTTTCCCGCCAGATCGCGGCCGCGCCCACCGCTGCGGCCATCGCCGAGATGGAGAAAGCCTCGCCCAGCCGGGCACAACTCGGGAAGAGCGGGTCGGCCCCGAAGAAATTCACGCTGCCGCCGGCATCGTCGAGGGACAGGCCGAGAGGCGCAATCAATTCGGCGAGGGCTTTGACGGCGCGCGTATTGTTCTGTTGGGCGGTCATCGTCGTCTCTAGGCGTGCACAGGGCGGTACGCCGCCGCGTCCGTCTTGAATTCGGCATGCCCATAGCGGGCCAGTTGCTTGCGCAGTTTGCGCACCAGCGAACGATCCGCCGCGTCTCGAAGACCCGGAATGCGCGCGGCGATGGCATAGGCCGACATGCGCGACGCGATCAGGATTGCCGCCGTCCCGACAGCGAGCCAGTCGATGATGCCGAGCCGCACGCCGATCTGCGCGGCCAAATGCCGGTCTCCGCGCATATAGGTCTTGACGAAGAACAGCTTCGAGAAGCCTTGCTCGAGCCACGCATGGACACGACCGCGAAGGGAGTGATCGGGCGAGAGATCGGCGGTCATCGTCGCGCGGACGAGGGCGCTGCAGGTCTCGTCGAAGCGCTGCCTGAGGGTCGCGTGCCGCGTCAGCAGAGCATCGACAATATCCTGGGGTTCGCCGGGGAGAAGTTCCTCGGGCAGGCCCAGCAGGAAGCCGCGGTAGCGCGCCAATTCGACGCGTGCGCGCTCGGCGGAGGTGAATGTCGTGCGCCCTTGCCGAAGCGCTTCCTTGGCGAGCGCGAATGCGGGCATCAGCGCGACCGGCATCTGGTCCACCTGGGGAATCGGAATGCCGTAGATGCCGGTGTCCCATTGCTCGGGGCGCCGCAGAACATTGAACCGCACCATCGAATGCATGAGCCGAACCATCGCCGCGGCCTTGAAGCCCGCTCCGTGGCGTTCCAGCGCACCCGGCAGAACGCTCGTCGTGAAAAATGTCGCCGTCTCCTTCACCCGCCGCGCCGCCGTCTTGTTCGACAGCGCCCCGGTCAAGGCCATCGGCAACGCGGAATACTTGTTCATGAAGGTTCCGATGAAGCCGCCGCGAATGACGAAGGGAGCCATGTGCGCGTATCGGCTGCGCTCTTGCCGCGCGCCTTCTTCGATCAGTCTTGTGTCGAGCCATGCCGGGAAGTCCTCCATCGCATGGATAAAGCGCGTGAGCTCGGCGGGTACGTCCTCGATCCCGGACAGCTCTCGATCGCACGCCTCGACGAGCATCGCCGCGAGGCGATGAAAGCCGTACTTCGGCAAGAGGGCGGCATAGGCGTCGGCGACGGGGTCGCCGCGCATCGTGAAGATCTTGGTGATCGCCACGCGCTCTTCGTCGGCCAGCAGCGCCGCCCGCCGCGGCAGAAACTCCGGGGCAAGTTGCGTCTGCTCACCGGGTTCGGTCGTGAACCGCTCCGGTGTCGAAGAAAAGTCCACGTGACCGTACATGGCGGGGATCCCGCTGGCTTGACGCGACATCTCCTGGGTCAGTTCCGTGATCGCGGCATTCATGGCCATTGGGCTCCCTCAGAATCTCAGAAAACTATCATTTGATAGATTTCCAGTATTTTCTATCATTTGATAGTATTTCCGTCAAGGCCGATTCGCGATGGACGACAGTGAGAAGCCGGGGCCGGTCCAAAACCCAATGAGGCTGCAGGACATGTCCGACGCCAAAAAGACACCGAAAAAGAAGCCGGCCAAAGCGTCGAGAACCCGCGCGCCGGTGCGTGTCGGCTACAAAAAGGCAGAGGAAACCAGGCAAAGAATTCTCGACGCGGCGCTTCGGGAATTCGGAGAGGCGTCCTTCAAGGCAGTCACGACGCGGCGGATTTGTGCCGCAGCCGACGTCAGTCTCCCGACATTGACGTACTATTTCGGCGACAAGGAAGGGCTGTATCGGGCCTGCGCCGAAGCCGTCGTCGAACGCTATCGAGGCCGCACGGCCGGCCCCGCCGCCAGCGCGGCGCGGATTCTGAACGAGCGTTGCGCGCCCGAGGAGGCGCGAACGCATTTGAAGGCGGTGATCGGGGCGCTCGCGGACCTGCTCGTGGAATCGAGCGAGGCCGAAGACTGGGTTCAGTTCGTCGGACGGGAGCTTCGAGACCCTGGCCCGGCGTTCGAGATCCTCTATGAACATCTCTGGCGCCCCGGCGCGGAACTGACGTCCCGTCTCATCGGCCGGCTGCGCGGCCGCGCCGAACCCGCCGACGACGACCGCATTCGCGCTCTACTGCTGATTTCGAGCCTTCTCGCTTTTCAATCCGGGCGCAACATCTCCATGCGTGCATTGAAATGGTCGAAAATCGGCCCCGCGGAAGTCGCGCGAATTCGTTCGAGCCTGGACGCACAGATCGACGCGATCGACCCAAAGCGGGCCGTCGATCGAACGTGATCGCAATGGACCCTATGTCGGACGCGCGCGCCGCCCGCGGATCGCGTCGATCGATATACCCGCGAGCATGACCAACGCGCCCACCGCCATCAGCAGTCCCAGGATCACATGCGTCGTGCCGCCCTCGCCGACGATCACGACAGACGTCGCAAGCACGGCAACGCCGAGCATTCCGAGGAAAAGCCATCGCGGAATATTCAAAAGTAGTTTCGACACGGCACCTCCTGGGGTCCGTACTCAATGGAGCTTATCCCATGCCGTCATGGGCGCCCTTGCGGCGCCCATCCATCGCGCCCGCGTCTGCGGGCGCACGAGACTCTTCTCGGCGCGCCGACGCGCGCGCGATGGATGCCCCAATGACCGCTGGACGATATTCAATGGAACGCCGTGCTGCCCTGCCTCAACGGCAAAGGCATGACGGAGTGCCTTCTGATGGAATTGAATATCGTCTGTATACGGTGTATCACGCCGAAACGGCAGGCCCGACCGCGTCCAGCTCCATTCTGTATGACAATCTGTCAGAAATAATTCCTCAACCAGGGGTTGAAATCCCATTTTCGCGTCCCATATCCGTCCGCGTGAGGCCAGAGGAGCGACGGCTTTCTAGAAGCGTAAACGCGAGACCAGACAGGGCCAGGTGCAATCTCGTGTGCACCGCTGCGGCCGGCGGACGGGTGAGCTAGCGCAAGCGCTGCGCAATGGCCCTGTTTTCCGGAACGCAAGGACCGTGGGACACGGTTTAGGTGCTTGCGGTCGCCCTGCGCGGACTTCCGCCTGCCAGCCTCGGGCCGATCAGGACGGATCTGCCGGACATGCATGAAAGGCAGCTTCGTCCTTTTTTCTTGGCTTTACCGCGTCACCGCCTTGCCGCCGCCGCGCCGCCGCATAAGGCTCGTGGGCAAGGGGAGACTTCGCATGAAACCGATGGCATTTCTTCTGGCCATGATCGCATCGCTCGCCGGCGCCTCGGCCGCCTCCTATGACGTCGCGGAGAAGTCCATCGCGGCGCTCCAGGCCGATCTCGCCGCCGGCCGCGTCACCTCCGAACAGCTCGTGCGCGCCTATCTGGGTCGCATCGCGGCGATCGATCGCGCCGGCCCGACGCTCAACAGCGTGCTGGCGCTCAACCCCGATGCGCTGGATCAAGCGCGCGCCCTCGATGCGGAGCGCACGGCCAAGGGTCCGCGCGGCCCGCTGCACGGCATTCCGATCCTGGTGAAGGACAATATCGAGACCGCCGATCCGCTCGCCACCACCGCCGGCTCGCTCGCCCTGGCCGAGAACGTGACCGGTCGCGACGCGCCCGTCATCGCGCGGCTGCGCGCCGCCGGCGTGATCGTGCTGGGCAAGGCGAATTTGAGCGAGTGGGCGAACATCCGCTCCAGCCATGCGATCAGCGGCTGGTCGGGGATCGGCGGCCTGGTCCGCAATCCGCATGTGCTCGACCGCTCCGCCTGCGGCTCGAGTTCGGGCAGCGGCGCGGCCGTCGCCGCCAGTCTCGCCGCGGCGGCGCTGGGCACCGAGACCGACGGCTCGCTGGTCTGCCCCGCCTCGCTCAACGGCATCGCCACCATCAAGCCGACGCTGGGGCTGGTCTCGCGCAGCTTCATCGTGCCCATCGCGCATTCCCAGGACGGCGCCGGCCCGATGGCGCGCGACGTGACCGACGCCGCCGTGTTGCTCACCGCGATGGCCGGCAGCGATCCGGCCGATCCCGCAACGGCCGAGGCCGATGCGCACAAGACCGACTATGCCGCCGGGCTGGCGGGCGCGTCGCTGAAAGGCAAGCGGCTCGGCTATCTGGAGCCCGATCCCCATGCGCCGCCGTCCGACACCGATCTTGTCTTCGCCAAGGCGCTCGAAACGTTGAAGGCCGAGGGCGCCGTGCTGGTGCCGATCCAGGATGCGCCCGCCACGCCGCCCGAGATGGGCGACAACGAGCTTCTGGTGCTCCTGGTCGAACTGAAGCACGACCTCAACGCCTATCTCGCCGGCCTGCCGGCCGACACCAAGGTCAAGACCCGCTCGCTCGCCGATCTCATCGCCTTCAACGCCGCGAGCCCGCGCGAGCTGGCGTTGTTCGGGCAGGATCTGTTCGAGACGGCGCAGAAGAAGGGCGATCTTAGCGATCCCGCCTATCTGAAGGCCGCTAAGGCGCTCAAGGATTTCGCGCGCGGCGTGCTCGACAAGCTGCTGTCGGAATACAAGCTCGACGCACTGATCCGCGCCACCGACGAACCCGCGTTCCGCGTCGACACGGTCAAGGGCGACAACGATACGAGCAACGCATCCTTCCTGCCGGCGACGGCGGGCTATCCGCATCTCACCGTGCCGATGGGCGCGGTGCGCGGCTTGCCGGTGGGGCTGTCTTTCATCGGGCCGGCGTGGTCGGACGCCGCGCTGCTGCAGCTTGGCTATGCGTTCGAACAGGCGGCGCGGGCCCGTATCGTGCCCGCCTATCTGCCGACGCTTGAAGCGGCGGACGATCCCGCCCTGGCGCCCCATCGCTAGAGCAATTCCAGGAAAAGTGCGGCCGATAGCGTCAGCGTCTTCGGCGTTTTCCGTCCGGAATTGCGACCAAATAATAACTTAGAGCGGTTCACCGCTTCCATGAAGCTGTGAACCGCTCTAGCGGCGTTCAGATCGTGATGTCCAGGCGGCGGCCAAGTTGGCTGGGCCGGGACTGCGTCTCCAGATTCCGGGCCTCGGCATCGAGTTCGTCGGCCGCGCGCCGCATCATCCGGCGATAGCTGTCCAGCGTCATCTCGCCGGCGCGGCGGCGCATCTTCTGCGCCAGCGCCCGCAGTTCGCCCGCCTTGGATGTGTCCACCCGTCCCATGTCCTATAAACGTGCCGGGGGACGCGCGCGTTCCGGTCAACCTTTTGTTGACCCTAACAGGCGGCGCAAACCGCGCATTTCCTTCGGCCGGCAAGCCTCTATATTGGGCCCATGAGCACCCGAAAAACCCTGGCGCGCGAAATCGCCGCCGATGGAACCGCGCTGCATTCCGGCGCGACGGTGCATATGACTCTGTCGCCGGCGTCGGCCGGCACCGGCATCGTCTTCCGGCGCTCGGATCGGGGCAATGCCGAAATCCCCGCGCGATACGACCATGTCGCCGAAACCAATCTCGGCACGGTCATCGCCAAGGACGGCGTGAAGGTCGGCGTGATCGAACATCTGATGGCCGCCGTCGCCGGCGCCGGGATCGACGATATGCGCGTGACACTGGACGGCCCGGAACCGCCGATCCTCGACGGCGATGCGCTCAGCTATCTGGCGCTGCTCGACCGCGCCGGGATTGCGGAACAGCCGGGCACAAGGACGGCGATCAAGGTCACAAAGCCGGTCGAGGTGGTCATCAAGGACGCGCGCATCCGGCTGTCGCCGTCGGAGCGGCCGGAATATTCCTACGATCTGGATTACTCCAACACCAAGGCGATCGGCCGGCAGTCGTTCCATCTGACGCTGTCGCGCGATGCCTTCGCCCGCGACATCGCGCCGGCGCGCACCTTCGGCTTCGTCCACGAGCTCGAATACCTGAAGAGCATCGATCGCGGCCACGGCGCCTCGCTGGAGAACACGCTCGCCATCCAGGGCGACGAGGTTCTCAACAAGGACCTGATGCGCTTCCCCGACGAGTTCGTGCGCCACAAGATCCTCGATGCCATCGGCGACATGGCCCTGGCCGGGGCGCCGCTGATCGCCCGCTTCGAGGGCGTCAAATCGGGCCATGGGACCAACAACGCCGTGCTGCGGGCGCTGTTCGCCGACCCGGCCAGTTACATGACAATCGATTTACCCTGACCCGTCCCGTCCCGTGCTATAAGCCCGCGGCCCGGGCCTTAACTGTGGTCCGGTTTGGGCTGGACCCTCGGCCGCGACCGATGGCATAAGAGCTTGGCCCCACACGCAAAACGACCGATACGGAAAACCTGAGCATGGCGTTACGCTTCCTGAAACCTGCCCGGCGGGCATGGCTTGGCTTGGTCGTGCTGACCTTGGCCTTCGGCTTGGCCGGCTGCGACACGCTCAATAGCCTCCTGGGAAAAAGTTCCGATGAAACCAAGGAGCCGATCTATGTCGAACGGCCGGTCGATCAGATCTACAACGACGCCTGGAAGAAGATCGGCAACGACGACTGGGTCGGCGCCGCCAAGCAGTTCGACGAGGTCGAGCGCCAGCATCCCTATTCGATATGGGCGCGCCGCGCGACGCTGATGTCGGCGTTCTGCTACTACCGGGCGAATCACTACACCGAAGCCATCGCGTCCGCCGACAGCTACATCCAGCTCCATCCCGGCAGCCGGGAAGTCGCGTATGCCTTCTATTTGAAGGCCATCTCGCTCTATGAGCAGATCGTCGATGTCGGTCGCGATCAGAGCAACACCGAAGACGCGCTGACCGCCTTGCAGGACGTCGTGCAGCGCTTTCCCGACACCGAATATGCCCGCGACGCGACGCTGAAGATCGACCTCACGCTCGATCATTTGGCCGGCAAGGAGATGGCGATCGGCCGTTACTATCTGCGGCAGGGCGACTATATCGGCGCCATCAATCGCTTCCGGTCTGTGGTCGAGCAGTACCAGAAGACGTCGCAGATCGCCGAAGCGCTGGAGCGGCTGACCGAAGCCTATTACGCGCTGGGCGTCTACAATGAGGCCAAGAACGCGGCCGCGGTCCTGGGCGCCAACTATCCGGGCAGTCCCTGGTATCAGGATGCCTATAAGCTCCTGGAAGAGCACGGCATGAAACCGGAAGTGGACGATCGCTCCTGGCTGAGCAAGACTTTCGGGCGGATTCTCTGAAAGGACGGCGATGCTCGCGACGCTTGCGGTCCGGGACATCGTACTGATCGAAACGGCGGCGCTTGAATTCGCGCCGGGCCTCAACGTGCTGACGGGCGAGACCGGCGCCGGCAAGTCGATCCTACTCGATGCGCTGGGTCTGGCGGCCGGCGGTCGCGGCGGCGGCCGCGCCGGCGTACGGCCCGGCGCCGCGCAGGGCTCGGCCACCGCGGTGTTCGAGCCGCCGAAGAGCAACCCGGCCTTCGCGCTCCTTGCCGAACAATCGATCCCGGTGGAAGCCGAGATCGTCCTGCGCCGCACGCTGGCGCAGGACGGCCGCACGCGCGCCTATATCAACGACGAGCCGGTGGGCGTAGCGCTGTTGCGCGACGTCGGCGCGGCGCTGCTTGAAGTGCACGGCCAGGCCGACGATCGCGGGCTGTTTGACGTCGCGACCCATCGCGGCCTGCTCGACAGTTTCGCGGGTCACGACGAACTGCTGCGGGAGACGGCGCTCTGCTTCGCCGCCTTCGACGGCACGCGTAAAGCACTGGCCGATCTGAAGGCGCAGGCCGCCGCGGCCGCCGCCGACGCCGATTTCATCCGACACGCCGCCGATGAGCTGACGGCGCTCGCGCCCGAGCCGGGCGAGGAGGCGCATCTCTCGGCCGAGCGGGCCTTGCTCATGAACGCGACGCGGATCGCCGAAGATGTCAACGCCGCCGCCGATCTTCTCGCCGGCGACCGCGGCGCGGCCAGTGCGATCTCCGGAGCCCTCAAACGCCTGTCGCGGATGAACGAGGAGGCGCGCAAGGCCGCCGCGTCGGCGGAACAGGCGCTCGATCAGGCCTACAATGCGGTCGAGGACGCGCGCCGCGAACTCGAGGCCCTGCAGACCAGGTTGGATATCGAACCCGGCCAGCTGGAGAAGGTCGAGGACCGCATTCACGACCTGCGCGCCGCCGCGCGCAAATACGGCGTTTCGACCGCCGCGCTCGCAAACACCGCGGCCGATTTCCGGTTCAAGCGCGACGCACTCGGCGGCGGCGGAAACCAGATCAAGATGGCCGAAGCGGCCATGACGGCCGCCAAGTCGGCATATCTGACGGCGGCAAAGACGCTTTCCAAATCGCGCGCCGCCGCGGCGCGCCGGCTGGAGGCGGCGGTGGCCGGCGAACTCGCGCCGCTCAAGCTTGGCCACGCCAAGTTCCGCGTCGTGCTCGATCCGCTGGCGGATGACGCGGCCGGCGCGCAGGGCTTGGAGCGCGTGGCGCTCGAAGTCGCGACCGTCGACGGCGCGGCATTCGGCTCGCTCGCCAAGATCGCGTCGGGCGGCGAGTTGGCGCGGTTCTCGCTGGCGTTGAAAGTGGCCTTGGCCGAAGCGACTCCGCCCGCGGCGCTGGTGTTCGACGAGGTCGACCGCGGCGTCGGTGGCGCGGTGGCGGATGCGGTCGGTGAAAGACTGCAACGGCTGGCGCAGACCACGCAGGTCCTACTCGTCACCCATGCGCCGCAGGTCGCCGCGCGTGCCGAACGCCACTTCCGCATCACGCGCAGCGGCGACAAGACCAAGGTCACACTGCTCGACGACGCGGCGCGGCTGGAGGAAATGGCGCGCATGCTGTCCGGCGCGACCGTGACGGAGGAGGCGCGCGCCGCCGCACGCCGCTTGCTGGACGAAGCACGGGCGCCGGCACCGAAAAAGCGCAAGCGCGCATGACGGCCGCGCTCGCCAGGAAGCCCGTCGACAAACTCACCTCGGCGGACGCGCAAAAGGAACTCGACCGCCTGGCCGAGGAGATCGCCGAGCACGACCGGCGCTATCATGCCGAGGACGCGCCGACGATTTCGGACGCGGACTACGATGCGCTGCGCCGCCGCAACGCGGAGATCGAAGAGCGCTTCCCGCTTCTGGTACGCGCCGACAGTCCGTCGCATCGCGTCGGCGCGGCCGTTTCGGCGAAGTTCGCCAAGGTCGTGCATGCAAGGCCGATGCTGTCGCTCGACAACGCCTTCAGCGACGAGGACGTACACGACTTCGCAATTCGCGTGCGCCGGTTCCTGGGAATGAAGGAAGACGACGATCTCGCCTTCACCGCGGAGCCGAAGATCGACGGGCTCTCCGCCTCGCTGCGCTATGAGAACGGTGTCTTCGTGCAAGGCGCGACGCGCGGCGACGGCGCGGAAGGCGAGGACATCACGGCCAATCTGAAGACCGTCAAGGACATTCCGCTGCGCCTGTCCGGCAGGGCGCCCAAGCTGCTGGAGGTGCGCGGCGAAGTCTATATGAGCCATCGCGAGTTCGCCGCACTGAACAAGCGGCAGGAGAAGGACGGCAAGCCGACCTATGCCAATCCGCGCAACTCCGCCGCCGGTTCGGTACGCCAGCTCGATCCGGGGATCACCGCGTCGCGGGCGCTGAACTTCTTTGCCTATGCCTGGGGCGAAGCGAGCGAACTGCCGGCAGACACCCAATGGGGCATGCTGAAGGCATTCGAGGCCTTCGGCTTTCGCGTCAATCCGCTGACCAAGCGGGCCGAGACGGTCGAGGCGGTTCTCAAATTCTATCGCGCGATGGAAGAGAAACGCGCGTCGCTGGGCTACGACATCGACGGCGTCGTCTACAAGGTCGACCGCCTCGACCTGCAGGAGCGGCTGGGCTTTGTCTCGCGTTCGCCGCGCTGGGCCATCGCGCACAAATTCCCTGCCGAGCAGGCGGAAACGGTTCTCGAGGACATCGACATCCAGGTCGGCCGCACCGGCAAGCTGGCCCCGGTGGCGCGGTTGAAGCCGATCACGGTCGGCGGCGTGGTGGTGCAGAATGCCACTCTTCACAACGAGGATGAGATCGCGCGGCTGGACGTGCGCATCGGCGATACGGTGGTAATTCAGCGCGCCGGCGACGTGATTCCGCAGGTCGTGCGCGTCGTGTTGGAGAAGCGCAAACGCGGCGCGAGGAAATACGAGTTTCCCCATAAATGCCCGGCTTGCGGCAGTCATGCGGTGCGCGAGGTCGACGAGAAGACCGGCAAGGAAGAGGTCGATCGCCGCTGCACCGGCGGCTTGATCTGCCCGGCGCAGGCGGTGGAGCGGCTGCGCCATTTCGTGTCGCGGCTCGCCTTCGACATCGAAGGGTTCGGCGGCGTCTATATCGAAACGCTGTTCGAGAAGGGCTTGCTGAAGGAGCCGGCCGATATTTTCCGGTTGGCGAAGAAACCGGACGTTCTGAACAAGGCGCTCGCGGCACGGCGCGCGGAACTGTCGGCAGAGCGCCGCGCCAAGGAAGGAAAGGACGAGACAAAGAAGTCTAAGAAGGACGACGAGGAAGAGAGCAAGCTGGTCGAAAATCTCGTGAGCGCGATCGAGGCGCGGCGCAAGATTGCGTTCGACCGTTTCCTCAATGCGCTGGGCATCCGCCATGTCGGCGAGACCAACGCACGGCTGATCGCGCGCAACTACCCCAGCATCGAGGCCTTCGTGGCGGCGATGGAAAGCGACAACGCGGTCGCCGAGCTGGACGAGATCCAGGGCATCGGCGAGGTGCTGGCGCAGGCGATCAAGGATTTCTTCGACGAGCCGCATAATCGCAAGCTCGTCGATCACCTGCTGAGGGAAGTGACGGTTGTGCCGCTCAAGGCGCGCAAGATCGAAGGCTCGCCGGTGGCGGGCAAGACCGTCGTCTTCACCGGGACGCTCGAAAAAATGACGCGGCAGGAGGCCAAGGCGCGCGCGGAGTCGCTGGGGGCGAAGGTGTCGGGCTCGGTGTCGGCGAAAACCGATCTCGTCGTGGCCGGACCGGGCGCGGGGTCGAAGCTCGCCGAAGCGCAGAAACATGGCGTCGAGGTGATCGACGAGGATGCGTGGTTGAAGATGATCGAGGGGTTGTAGGCTTGGTTGTCATCCCCGGCTGAGCGTCGCGAAGCGACGCGAAGGGAAGGGGACCCAGGTGCCAACCACCGTGACGGTATTTCCTGCCTGGGTCCCCTTCCCCTCGCGATGCCGACGCATCGCTCGGCCGGGGATGACAGTTAACTCAACGCCTTCGCGAGGATCGGAAGGCTGATATCCATGCGATAGTCCACGCTGGAGTGGTTGTCGGGGAATTCCTCGTAGACATGCGGCACGTCCATCGCCGTCAGCCGCTTGTGCATGCGCCGCGCGCCGTAGACGAGATTGTACTGATCGATGTCGCCACAATCGATGTAGAGCGCCTTGAGTTTCTTCAGTCCCGCGCCGTGCCGTTCGACCAGGTTGAGCGGATCCCACTTCATCCAATTGGCCCAGCGGTCGGCGATGAGTTCGCAGGTATCGAGCGTGACCGGCAGGCGCAGGCCATAGCGCGCCGACGGATCGGGATCGAAGCTCGCGGCCTGCGCCAGGATCATGATGATGTGGACGTCGCTGTCCTTGGTCTTCTTCGCCGCCCAGAACGCATCGACCCATTTGCCGATGTCGGGCTCCTTGGCGAGGGCGCGCAGCACCGGCACGAATTCGTGGCGGTAGAGCAGTTCGAATCCCATGTCCCCGGAATGCACCGCCGCCGCGCTCCAGAAATCGGGATGCAGCAGGGCGTGCACCATCGCGCCGTAGCCGCCGCTCGACTTGCCGAAGATGCCGCGCTTGCCGTTGCCGCCGCAGCCGAACTCGCCTTCGACGAAAGCCATGACCTCGTCGCGCAGGAAATCGTCCCAGCGGCCGACGGCGACGGAGTTCACATATTGGTTGCCGCCCAGCTTGGTGAAGCAGTCGGGGAAGACGACGCAGACAGGCGGCATCGCGCCGGCGGCGATCAGCCGGTCGAGCCGCTCTGGCAGGTTCTCGCCGAAATTCTTCCAGTTGGTGTGGGCCGGGCCGCCCGCGGTGAAGCCGACGACGTCCATCAACAGCGGCAGGCCGCGTCCGTCATGGCCGTGCGGCACATAGACGTCGACGAGACGCTGCGTCGGATCGCCGAGGAGATTGCCCTTCAGGGCGGCGCTGTCGAGCGTGAAGCGGTGGATGGTGCCGCGCGGCGTGGTGGGGTCTTTGTGCATCTAACTGCCTCGCAAAATTGTCATCCCCGGCTGAGCGATGCGAAGCATCGCTCAGCCGGGGATGACAATCTATTTACTCCGTACACTGATCAAATCACCCTTGTCGCGTTCTCGATCCACGGCCGCGTCTCTTCGTCGACCAGGGGCGCGATCGTCTCGCGCACGCGCGCGTGATAGGCGTTGAGCCAGGCGCGTTCGTCCGGCGACAGAAGGGTGGGCTCGACGAGATTGAGGTCGATCGGCGCCAGCGTCACGGTTTCGAAGGTCATGAATTTGCGCTGCGGATCGCCGCCGGCGACGGGCGCCGCCTCGCTCACCACGATCAGGTTCTCGATCCGGATGCCGTATTCGTCCGTTTTGTAATAGCCCGGTTCGTTCGAGCAGATCATGCCGGGCTTCAGCGCCTGCACGACATGGCGCTTGGAGATGTTCTGCGGTCCTTCATGCACCGACAGATAGGAGCCGACGCCATGGCCGGTGCCGTGGTCGTAGTCGCAGCCGATATCCCAGAGCGCGCGCCGCGCGAAGCCGTCGAGCGCCGCGCCGGTGGTGCCTTCGGGAAAGCGCGCCGTGGCCAGCGCGATGTGGCCTTTCAGCACGCGGGTGAAGCGGTCCTTCATCTCGGGCGTGGGCTTGCCGACGATGATGGTGCGCGTCACGTCGGTCGTGCCGTCGGGATATTGCGCGCCGGAATCGATCAGGAAGATCTCGCCGTCGCGGATCGGACGGTTGGTGGCGTTCGTCACGCGGTAGTGCACCACCGCGCCGTTGGCGCCGGCGCCGGAGATCGAGTCGAAGGAGAGATCGCGCAGCGAACCGGTGCGGGCGCGATAGCCTTCCAGCGTCTTGGCCGCGTCGATCTCGGTCAGATGGCCGCGCGGTGCCTCGCGCGCCATCCAGCACAGGAAGTTCGACAGCGCCGCGCCGTCGCGGATATGCGCCTTGCGCGTGCCTTCGATTTCCACCGGATTCTTGCACGCCTTGGGCAGCTGCACGGGATCGGGCGCGCGCTTGATCCTGGCGCCGGCCTTGCTCAGCCGGTCGAAGATCGCGGCCGAGGCGGTGCCGGGATCGGCGACCACGGTCTTGCCCTTGAGCGCGTCGAGCGACGGCGCGAATTCCGACGGATCGCGCAGGCGCACCGCATTGCCCAGATGCTTCACGAGATCGGGCGAGGATTTGCGCTCGTCCATGAAGAGGTCGGTCGAGCCGTCGGCGTTCAGGATCGCGAAGGAGAGCGCGAAGGGCGTGTGGGGCACGTCGCCGCCGCGGATGTTGAGCAGCCAGCAGATCGAGTCGGGCAGGGTGATCACGGCGGCGTCGGCGCCTTGGCCCTTCACGTCCTCGGCGATGCGGGTGCGCTTGGCCTCCGCGCTTTCGCCGGCGAGGTTCATGTCCTGGATGATCGCCTTGGCGGCGGGCGGCGCGGGCTGGTCTTCCCATACCGCGTCGATCGGATTGGTGTCGCAGGGGACGAGCGTGCCGCCGGCCTTCTCGGCGGCGGCGCGCAACTGATCCACCGCCGCGGCGGTGTGCAGCCAGGGGTCGTAGCCGAGCTTGGCGCCTTTGGGGAGATTGTTCGCGATCCAGGCGGCCGGGCCTTCCTCGACCAGATCGCGCGGCTCGAACAGCGCGGTGTCGGTCTGCTGGCGGATTTGCAGCGTGTAGCGGCCGTCGACGAACACCGCCGCCTTGTCGGTCAGCACCACGGCGGCGCCGGCCGAGCCGGTGAAGGCGGTGAGCCAGGCGAGGCGCTCGTCGCGCTTGGGCACGTATTCGCCCTGATGCGCGTCGGAGCGCGGCACGAGGAAGCCGCCCAGGCCGCGGCGCTTCAACTCGGCGCGCAGGGCGGCGAGACGCGGCGCGCAGGTCGCGGCGTCGGTTTCGTTGTCATAGGTCTGGAAGGGGCCGGTCTTGTCCATGAGGGGTGCTTTCCGAATTTGAGCTTTGGCTCCTCATCCTTCGACAAGCTCAGGATGAGGAGCCACTTTGAGGAGCCGCCTTAAAGTACGTCCTCACCCTGAGCTTGTCGAAGGGTGAGGACGTACTTTCTCCAGTACCAGCGCGGACCACGGACCGTCGCGGCGCCGCGCGCGCAAGATCATTCCGTGCGGACGGTAGAACGAGACAACAAGGTTCTCCTGCCAGGTCAAAAGTCCCGACAGGATCAGCGTGCCGCCCCTGGCCAGGACGCGGGCAATCGACGGCGCGAGATGGGTCAAGGGCCCGGCCAGGATGTTCGCCACGATCAGGTCGAAGGGCGCTGCGGTGGCGATCGCGGGATGCGTCAGCCCGTCGGCGGTCGCGGCGCGGATCAAGGGCGCTACGCGATTGGCCGCCGCGTTCTCGCGCGTCACAGCGATGGCCTCGGCGTCGATATCGGTCGCCAGAACCCTGCGCCGCCACAGCCTGGCCGCCGCAATGGCGAGCAGGCCGGTGCCGCAGCCCAGATCGAGCACGCGGGCGTAGCGCCGTCTCTTTGCCAGTTCGCTGAGGACGAACAGGCACAGCGATGTCGTCTCGTGATGGCCGGTGCCGAACGCCATGCCGGCCTCGATCTTCAGCGCGATCACGCCGGGCGGCACCTGTCCGGCATCATGCGCGCCATAGACGAAGAAGCGGCCGGCGCGGACCGGCGGCAGACCTTCCTGGCTGAGGCGGATCCAGTCCTGATCGGGCAGCGGCGCGACCGCCACCGTGTGGCCGATCAGGCGCGAGAGCAATTCGCCGTCCGGCGGCTCGGTATAGAGCGCCTCGACGGTCGCGTCGGCCGCGAAGGGCTCCTCGGCGATCAGCACGGCCTGCGGCGCGGGCGGGGCGAGTTCGAACACCGCGCACACGTCGGAGGCAAGCTCTTTCGCCAGCGTCACGCTGGCCTTCCAAAGCGGGGGATGGGTCATCCAAGGCGATATAGCGAAGCCAGGCCTGCCACGATAGTTCCTCATTGGCCTTTGCGACCGGGTACAGCGCGGTCGCCAGCGCCGGATCGGCATGCACGGCTTGGTAGATTTTCAGCGTATCGCGGATCGTCGTGATCATCGCCGTCAAAGCGGACTGCTTGCGCATGTGCAGGGCGGTGCGGCCGCCATGGCGCCAGGCGTTCGCATTGCCGTGCGGCGCGCCGGGACGGCGTTCGGTAACATAATTGTTTGCGAGCACGCGCTGTTTGCGCCGGGCCGGCCGCTTGCGGGGCGCACGCGCCAGCGCCGCCGCGATCACGGCGGAATCTGTCGCGAGGGTGCAGGCATGCGTCATGGACATGAGATGGACCTGGAAAGGATGTGTTCAAGGGCATGTTGCGGCGCGCGATACGCTGCATCGCAACGTATCGAGCACGCGGCGCGGAAATCTTCGCCGAGGCGGCGGCGTTTGTGCGGTCGAGGTGTCGATAAGTGGGGCGAAAATATTTTTGCACAATGATCCTCCCCCACGCAGTGGGGGAGGGGGACCATCCGCCGAAGCTTTAGCGTAGGCGGATGGTGGAGGGGGAAGCCTCGCGCTCGCCCCCTCCACCGCCTTCGGCGGTCCCCCTCCCCCGCCTGCGGCGGTGGAGGATCAGAAGCGAATGCTTTTCGCGCGGACGCGATTGGTCGCGAGGAATTTCCGGCGCTTCTTCTGCAAGTCCGTGACCAAGCGGGACCGCCCCCTCACCCTGCCCTCTCCCCCGCTGCGCGGGGGAGAGGGAAATTCCAAGCCTTCTACCCCCGCGTCACGAACGTATCGATCACCTTTTTCTCGCCCGCCTTGTCGAAGGAGACGGTGAGCTTGTTGCCTTCGACCGCCGTCACGCGGCCGTAGCCGAATTTTTGGTGGAAGATGCGGTCGCCGCGCGCGTATTCGCTGGCGGCGGGGTCGCTGGTTTGGATGGTGTGCGCTTGCGCTTCGATCAGCGGCGGTCTCGCGCGGACGCCGCCGCTGGCGGCGCGGTTGGCCTGGGCGCGCTTCCAGCCCGGCGAGTCATAGGTCGAGGCGAAGCCGCCGGCATTGCCGTTGTCGCGGAAGCCGACATTGCCGCCATAGAAGCCTTCGTCGACGACGGTGTCGACATGTTCCTCGGGCAGTTCGGTGATGAAGCGCGAGGGCAGGGCGCTCTGCCACGAGCCATGCACGCGCCGGTTGGCGGCGAAGCTCACACGGATGCGCTGGCGCGCGCGGGTGAGGCCGACATAGGCGAGGCGGCGCTCTTCCTCCAGGCCCGCGAGTCCGTTCTCGTCCATGGTGCGTTGGCTGGGAAACAAGCCTTCCTCCCAGCCGGGCAGGAAGACGGTGTTGAATTCCAGGCCCTTGGCGGCGTGCAGCGTCATCAGATTGATGCGGTCGCCGGTTTCGTCCTGCGCGATCTCCATCACCAGCGACACATGTTCGAGGAAGGCCGCGAGGGATTCGAACGTCTCCATGGAGCGGACGAATTCCTTCAGGTTCTCCAGCCGGCCCGGCGCCTCCGCCGATTTGTCGGCCTTGAGCATGTCGGTGTAGCCGCTCTCGTCCAGCACCATCTCGGCAAGTTCCGTATGTGGAATATGCCGCGACGTGTCCGCCCAGCGCTGGAAATTCACGGCCAGTTCGCCCAGCGCCTTGCGCGCCTTGGGCGGCAACTCGTCGGTCCCGGCGATCTCGCGCGACGCGGCGAGCAACGGGATCTGGCGGGCGCGGGCGTAAGCGTGCAGCGCCTGCACCGAGGCATCGCCGATGCCGCGCTTGGGCTTGTTGACGATGCGCTCGAAGGCGAGGTCGTCGTCGCCCTGCGCGATCAGCCGCAGATAGGCCATGGCGTCGCGGATTTCGGCGCGCTCGTAGAAGCGCGGGCCGCCGATCACGCGATAGGGCAGGCCGAGCGCGATGAAGCGGTCCTCGAATTCGCGCATCTGGAAGGAGGCGCGCACCAGGATCGCCATCTGGCCGAAGGGCTGGTTCTGGCGGTGCAGGTCCTCGGCGTCGGACGCGATGTTGCGCGCTTCTTCCTCGGCGTCCCACACGCCTTGCACCTTGATCTTCTCGCCGAGGTCGCCCTCGGTCCACAGCGTTTTGCCCAGCCGGCCCTTGTTGGCGGCGATGAGGCCCGACGCGGCGCCGAGGATGACGGGCGTGGAGCGGTAGTTGCGTTCCAGGCGGATGACCTTGGCGCCGGGGAAATCGCGCTCGAAACGCAGGATGTTCTCCACCTCGGCGCCGCGCCAGCCATAGATCGACTGGTCGTCGTCGCCCACGACGCAGACATTGCCCTTCGCGGTGGCGAGGATCTTCAGCCACAGATACTGGACCGCATTGGTGTCCTGATACTCGTCGACCAGCATGTAGCGGAAGCGGTCGCGGTAGTCGGCGAGGATGTCGGGGTGGCTTTTCAGGATGTTCAGCGTGTGCAGCAGCAGGTCGCCGAAATCCGCGGCGTTCAAATCCTTCAGCCGCTGCTGGTATTGCGCATAGAGCTCGCGGCCCTTGCCGAAGGCGTAGCCGTGGCCTTCGCCTTCCGGCACATCGGCGGGGATGAGGCCGCGGTTCTTCCAGCCGTCGATCATCGCGTAGAGCGTGCGCGCCGGCCAGCGCTTCTCGTCGATGTTCGCGGCCTCGACGAGCTGTTTGAGCAAGCGCAGCTGGTCGTCGGCGTCCAGGATGGTGAAGTTGGATTTGAGGCCGACAAGCTCGGCATGGCGGCGCAGCATCTTGGCGCCGATCGAGTGGAAGGTGCCCAGCCACTGCATGCCTTCGACCACGCCGCCGATCAGCGCGCCGATGCGCTCCTTCATCTCGCGCGCCGCCTTGTTGGTGAAGGTGACGGCGAGGATCTGGCCCGGCCAGGCGCGGCGGGTGGCGAGAATGTGAGCGAGGCGGGTGGTCAAGACGCGGGTCTTGCCGGTGCCGGCGCCGGCGAGCACCAGGACGGGGCCGTCGGTCGCCTCGACCGCCTCGCGCTGCTCCGTGTTGAGGCCGGTGAAATAGGGCGGGTCGCGCAACATCGGCGCCGCTTCGGGCGTGCCGTCGCCCTCGCCGCCGAAAGCGTCGTCCAAAGGATCGTTGTAGCGGTTGCCGAAACCGCTCATGGGCACACGCGCGATTCTGAATGCATGGAACCAATGTAGAACTTGTGGGGCCGGTTTTCACCCCTCGGATCCTCCCACACGAAGTGGGGGAGGGGGACTATTTGCTGGAGCGCAGCGAAAGCA
>Ga0265320_10000208_pt1 | contig 47863 bp, 86 predicted proteins | sample 4827metaG_FD_202087 | JGI IMG/M metagenome (GOLD analysis project Ga0265320, IMG submission 202087) | Rhizosphere microbial communities from Carex aquatilis grown in University of Washington, Seatle, WA, United States - 4-8-27 metaG | ecosystem: Host-associated > Plants > Roots > Rhizosphere >... | reverse complement strand
ATTTGACAGTAGCCCGTAGTTTGAACGTATTCCGGGTGCTGCGGAACCGCATTGATACTGCCTGTTGGGTATTGTGCCATATTAACCTCCTAGTCCCATTGCCCCAGATACATCCAGAGCATCGCGGACTCCAAATAAATAGTTGCGAACTTCGTCATTCGGTTGGTTTGCGAAATCTACGGCGCGTTCGATATCCTGCTTGAACTTGACCGCGAAATCGTTGAGAGCGTAAAGTGCGGCGTGGGCGGCAATTACTGCGGGGTCGCCGGGTAACAAATACCGAACCTGCTGGTCCACGTCGTCTACATAGGCTTGAATCGTGTCTAGAACGGTTTCCCAATTCGGGGAATTTACCAGAGGCCGGAGTTCGATTCCGCGCTCGTAGAGTTTGAGGTCCTGCTCTAACCTAGCATCAACTTCTAGTGTCATTCGGCTTCCTCGCGAACTGCCGAAGCACGTTCGGATCGTCTAAGTCTAGCTCCCGTTTTTGTTGGGGGCGCTGCTGCTGGTTTACTCGAACACGGCCTGTGGCGTTGATTAGCTTGGCTAGGTCTTCGTCGGACAGGTTATCGAACTCCGTGGGTTTGTATCCGAGGGTGTCGGAATCGGGTCTGGGTTGTCGAAATTGGTTCATTAGTCTCTCCCACTCCATGTAAACTCTACTTGGCCGTCTTCGTCTGAGTAGGGACTGTTATCTTTATAACGTTCGCGCCGACATAAGTCATAAGCCCAAGTATCTGGACTAGGTCGCGGCGCGATCTTGGCTCCAAAATACTGCTCAACAAAGAGGGCGGGGTTTGCCTTGGCTTTTCTGTACGCTTTAGCAGCAACAATGAGCGCCTTGATTTGATCGTCGGCGTACTCGTCCAACTCCATGCGTGGGTAAGGCTTGGGGTCGTACTTAGGTGGCTTGACAAGACCTTTTCTTTTGGCCCAGTTTTCTAACTTTCGTGCCCAAAACAACACGAGCACCCACTGATGTTTAAACCATTTCTTCATTTCATCTCTCCCGACGTAATCCACGCCTGCTGAGGGGGTTGTGTCCAGTTAATGGACGGTTACACTAAACCACCAAACCCAGTTCCACTAGATTGGGGAAGTCCGGTGAGTGCTTCAGGTTCCACAGATTTCTTGAAGACCTCTCTCAGAACGTCGCGACTTGCGCGGCTGACGTTCTCTTGATCGGCCAAAGCCTGTGCATTCTGGAACTTCTGTTGTTCCAACGCCGACTGAGCCTGCGTCTTTTGCTGGATCGCCCCGCCCTGACTTTGAGCCTGCATTCTCTGCATATCCTCGGGCGTCATGTCCACGATTACGTCGTTGATGTCCGGTAGTTCTGCGGCCATAAACCAAAGTCTGGTGATTTCCAGCCAGTCGATTTTCTTGCCTTGAATTCCAAGGTTTTGGGAGACGGCGGGGCTTGCTAGGTTTTGCGACAGCAGAGGCAGGGCTTGCGCGGCATTACGGCGGACTTGCATTTTGGACCCAGCCAGCATAGAGAACTTGGTCCGAGCATTCAGGATGTCCAGTAAGTCTCCGGGTTGTCCTTCTTCGTTCAGGTATTCATGCTTGAGGTTCTCGTCCATGATGTAGTTCAACTGAGATTCCGGCAGCATGGCGCGGTTCATCTCAATCATTTCGTACAGGAATGGGACGAAGACTTGGTTCGCTAACTTGTCCACGAATTCCGAAATTCCAGAACCAGCCCCCTGCATCAATCCTTGAGCACCGGCAGAACTGCGGGCGATATTCGAGTGGCCTGACGATCCGGCTTGGCCTAGACTAGTGATGGGGTTGGCACCGGAGACGGTATCGGCGCGACCTTGGGACATTGCCATCAGTTCCATTGCTTCAGGAACGGGTGCGAATCTTTCCAAGGGCTTCAGGTCATCTTTGTTATCGACCTCGATGATTTTTCCGGGGCCGATTCGGATGGACTGAGTTGGGATGGATTTTCCGCGAACGCGAACCAACGGGGGGTTCAGGTTCAGGTTTGTGATGTCCAGAACAAGGTTCGTGATGCCCGTTTGCAGGCGCTGCTCCGAACCGATTGTCCGACCGAGGCCGAGTGACCAGAAGGCTCCCGGTACATCCCACCAACCGCAGCTTAGGAACGGAATCTTCCCGTAGACATTGCGGTCGTTATAGATGACGAGTTTCTTCTGGAGAACGACGATGTACGTGCCGTTGTCCCACCGTTCCAGAACCTCAAGAGGCTTCTGTAGGGGGTCGGCAGTAACATCTTCCCAGCGGGGTTCGGCCCGAGCATCCCAAATCGGAGAGCGCGAGCCTAGCTCGTTGGTCGCTGCTTCTACGGGTTCCTGCGGGGGCAGAAAGAGTTCAAGCAACTTCTCGCGAGACGGGAGAGTGTATCCTTCGCGTTCGCGGAGTTTGTCGAGGTCTTCCCATGTCATGTATCTGCGGCGAATGACATACTTCGCCTTGCGGATATCCGGCACGTTCAAGGACGGATCAACAAGGACTTCGCGCAGATTTACGATGTGTTCGAAGGATGGCCGATCTACGACTTCCTCAACGACTTCTTCTTCTAATTCACCCGTGGAAATTCGAGTCGGAGGCCCGCCCGGAACTGTCGAGGCAATAATCTTGACCGGCTCTTTTCTCTTGACAATCTTCCGTTCTTTGGTGAACTTTTCCCAGCCGTACTGGAATAGAACCGTTCCGAACAGCAAACAGTTGTCCACTCCAAGGGCTAGTTCTTCGCGGAAGTTGATGTCTTCAAGTTGGTATCCCAGTAATGCAGCCTGTGCTCTAGCCGCCTGCGCAGTAGTGCCGGGGCGTTCCTGTGCCATGAATGGAGGGTTCTCGTAAAACAACCCGGACATGACCTGCGGAACAATCCCTCGGACTGCTGTGGCTACCGTGAAGAACGGAATCGAGGCGGCTTCAGACTGAGTCCCAGGCCAGAAGCGGGGCGCGAAAGGACTGGTATAGAGTTGCTGCGCCGAGGCCCATCCGAGGACAAAATTTTTAGTGGCTTCGTGCTCCTCAGCTCTTTGCGCGTCCTGGCAAACGAGTCGGAGCGCGGGATCGTCCGTCGTCCACACTCCCGCATCCATACGAGCCGTAGCTTGTTCGCGGGTTATGGGTTCGTACGGACTCGTTTTAGGTTCGGGTAATACGGACATTAAGGGGCTCTCTTTACGTTGTTAGATGGTCGCAAAACAAACCCTATTTCACAAAGTTTGTTCTTGATGCAGGTACCAGAGCACCCAAGTATTGCTCCAACTTGTTTTAAGGAGTTTCCTTCGGTATAAAGACGAGAGGCTTTTTCTAAATCTATAGGAAGAAATACAGGACTCTTGTTTCCCCGCCGGGAACCATTACCCATTTTTCTACAAGTTTCTTCGGATAGCTTATAACCCGGTTTATGTCTACCCTTACCGACTATAATTCCGGCCTTCCGCATACGAGAGGCAACGAGTTGAGGAGAACAAGAGAACCGTTCTGCTATCTGTTTCTGAGTCCATTCTTCGTCTCGATAAAGTCGGATAAGTTCGTTGGTGTCGATATCAGAACGATATTTCGCATGACGTGTGATGTCAGCAGCAAACACGGATTTGGCCGATTCTGACTTCTTCTTTCGCATTTCGTCGCTCGGGCCTGTCCAACCATTTCCGCCCCAAGTGCAAACGTATCCGTGCTTGGAAACATGGGCTCCGAGAAGCAGAATCCACATTCGTTCTTGATAATCAGCATCTTCTTTAGTTTTGACTTGCAAAAGAGGTTCACAAATGAACTTGTCCAAGCCATGCTTCCGCATGGAATGATAAAGAGGGTGGTCTTCTTTTCTCACGAACGCGGAGTGGGTATGGCCCTTCCACCGCTTAGTCCAATTAACGGACTGGCCGACGTATATCTTCCCGTTGACCAAATTAGTTATGGTATAAATCGTGAACATAGTCCCATTATACCACAGATTCTAATAAGTTTGCTTGTCCGCCGTGGGCTCCATTTGACCTGTATTCAGATTCACAGAACAGGGAATGGAAAGAGCAGTGGACTTCATTCCACCCTCCCCCATGTTTTTGCCCACGGGAAAATCTGCCTTACCCCAGACGGATGGCGATCCTTCTCCGGAATCCTGCGTGTGCATCGGACCCTCTTGGGTTGTGGTTTGCTTTACGAGCTGCATTGCGCCCGAAGACGAGCCAGCAGGACCAGAGGCGTAGTCGCCCGATCCGAAGTCGCTGGCCTTGGCATTGCGCGGGTTTTCCAGATTACCGCCTAGAGAAATGAGTGATCCTACTGTCATGATTTAACCTCTTGAAATTGGATTTGGATAACTAGCAGGCGTAGGGTCGCCCTGCTTTTGAAAGCTATTTAAGCCGCCTAAACTGCTCTTGAAAGCACTCGGTCCATTAACTGGACGGGCTACGGGGGTTCCTTGCCACGGAACGGGAGGTGGTTCTTTCCACCCATTCGGGCGGTCTACGCGAACATGTGGTTGATAGGTGAAGCCGAAAAGTTCGTAGGACCCCGTTGGAGAATTATCTGAATTCTGGGGCATTGCCGAGACCAGTTTCTTGCTGGAAGGCTGACGGAATCCGTAGGGCTGGCCCGCATCGAACTCAGCCTCAAGTTGGATATCGCCATTATCGTCTTTAATTACTAAATAGGCTTTCATCCGTGCATCCCAACTCCAAGAATGTTGTCCATCCCGAAGTATTCTGATCGTTGAATTTCTGGTTGGGGAATGAAATCATCAAACGGCTGGATCGGCTGGTCCCAAGGAACTAACTGCCCGTTATCGTCTTGGTAGTAGGCGTTTGTGGTCGATCCGGGGTTGAAGAGTTCGTTCCAGCCTTGTTGATCTACGCGGGAGAACATGTCGGTGTTGTTCTCTACAATGGCTTGTGTGGCGCGGGGTGCGTAGCGGGGCTGATAGCCTAAGTTGTCTGGAATGTCGTCGTGGTGGTGCGACCCCATGCACTTATCGAACTCAGAATAAAGCACATCCAGGTTCTGATATTTGGGCTGCATACAGAAGTTGGCGAACTTCATCCGGCCTTCAGCCAGCCACGGGAGCAAACCGCCCATGCGAATCTTCTTAGCATCTTTTTGGTTGTCGGGCGTGACAAGGTCGATGTTCGAACAGACCGCGATAATGAAGGGGTCTTTGGTCTTCATCGCCTCGGCAATAATCGTGGGGAGAAGGAGCTTGCTGCCGCTTGCGTCTTCCAACCCGATTACAAAGGGTCGTTCCTCAACGGCTAACTGGACGACAGCCTGTGCGGCGGTGAAGGGATTGAACTTATCTCGGACGAGTTTCCGGACGTAACCTACGGTCTTCTTGTTGGGAGTCTTCTTTCCGTCGGGGGTCAGGATGTCCTCGTCGGCCCACATAACGGAGCTGCCTACGCAATAATCAACTCCTTTTTTCTCGCTGAAGGACAAGTCCCAAAACTGGGATACCGGACCTTGGCGTGGGAGAAGATTGTACGGAACGGTTGCTCGTAGAAGAGTGGTTCTATCGAATACTACTTGGCCAGCAGTGCGGGGATTCTGGTTACGTTGGCCTTCGAAAGATTTTTCATCCTTCGTTAGATCGGCCATGCACCAAGCAAAGGGCATGACTTTCGGGAGAAGAAATACGCATCCTTCTTCACCCGCTTCTTGGTAGGTGACCGGACGGCCTTCGTTGCGGAGTCTTTCAGCAACCTCGGGTTTGATCTGGATCGCCCGACCTACTAGGATATTACTGTTTGTAGTCTGGTTTTCGAAGAACTCCCAGCCTACTCCCTTGGTGACCGTGATGTTACCGATGTTCTTGGATAGTAGAACGCTGTAGTGGTCTTCTTCTGCGTAGCAAGTTCCAATATAGTCAATGTAGAACCCGCCGAGGGCCAATAGCTTTTCCGCGAGGAACAGAGCCTTCGAAATCTTTTCGCAGAGCAGAGAGGTTTCAGAGTTGGTATCCGAGACCGCGTCGTCTGCCTTGATTAATTCGTACCGCCAACCCGCCTTATTTTTGCCTACGGACGAGGCGTAAACAGTAGGTTCTTTACGGCCTGTCTTCTTCGCCGCGTAGACGGGGCAAGTGAACTCGCGCTTGGCCCCCGCTTTATTTTCCTCTACACAGAATTCCGGCCAGAACAAGTTCATCCAGCTTGGGTCTTCTTTAACGTAGAAATGGCCCTTGATTTCTCCGACAAAACCTTCAGCCAAATCTTTCTCGGCGGTCAGGTAGAGAATTCGTATGTCAGGAAAACAGAGAATCCACTGGACCGTATCTACGTGATCGAAGGTAGACTTGGCTCCGCCACGAGGCCACAACAAGAGGCGGGTCTTAACCTCGCTCTGCTGGTTGATTGGTTTTGACGGGTCTTTCTTTACGAACAACTTCGGAAATGGGCTATAGAACTCCTCATCGAAGATGTTATTTTCTAGAGGCACCAAGCCGTTGTCTGAGGCCGGGTTAGACATCCACGTGAAGTACCGGGCTAACCACATCAAATCTGTTTGGCAGCGGCGACGAACTTCTTTTCCCAGAAAGGAGTTTGGTATGTGATCTATTCCCAGCTTCGCCTGATTGATAAGGTCTTGTCTAATCCGCAGCAGAAGATCGTACAGAACATCATTTGGAATGTCCTGCTTACTTCCGTATTGGTCTTGTAACTCGTCGAAGCTGAGATTCGTCATGAATTCCGATTAATGGACTACTTTTTCTTGCCCTTTTTGTTGAGTTCCTTCATCTCCAAAAACATGCGATGTTCCTCTTCCAAAACTTCGGATTTAACTTTTGCCACTATTCTGTGGGGCATTTTTGGCAAAGGACGGTGTTCGAAGTTGCAACGTTCGCTTTTAGGAAGAGCACGAAAGAACTCAAAACGAAAGGCTAAATCAGCTTGTTTCTTCTTCAGCCTCAAATACGGATATACAATTCTAAGAAATTTGAAACCCTCCTCGCCCACCAAGATTAGCTGTCGGAAAGCCTTCCACCCATCCGCAAGTACTCTGGGTTTAGCTAATCTGCCACCAAACGTTTCCTGCAAATCAGAAAGTATTTGCGGGTCGGTATTGGTTATCATAACTCTAAGAAACTGCTGCCGCGACCGTCCACGCTTACTGAAATTTACACATCCTTCCCCATCGAAGAACCCAGCCGCATATTCAGAAGAAATCATCAGCTCTTTTTCCTAGAAAGTCCCGCTTGGGAAAGACTTATCGCAATTGCCTGTTTTTGAGATGTTACCTTCGGACCCTTCTTCGATCCAGAGTGGAGCGAGCCGCCTTTCCACTCATCCATAACAGTTTTCATTGCCGCTCTCTTACCGACCTTAGTCGTAGGCTTTTTATCAGGCATTCGGTTCCTCCTTCGCTAACTCCACCAACAACATGTCGGCCATGACCGCCTCGTTATCGTGCTCGGCGGCTAACATTTTGTAGCCGCCTTCTCTACAATTCAAAGCAGACACACGGGACTTGTGTCGGTGTCCGTCTATGAACAGTTTCAACCTCTCCAGAGTGGCTGCTGTCATTATTTTCCTAGAAGTTGCGAGAAATAGTACGCCGGTTCGGATAACTCGCCCGCTGCTTTGAAATACGGCCACGCTTTAATCACGAAGCAGAATTTACCTTTGCAGGGCGGCGGGAACAGAACAGAATGGAACTTGGTTTGGAAATCCGTGGTAGTCTGGGCTAGGTTGTTTGAAGTTACGTCAATCCCTTTTAGGGTTCCCGTAATATCGGGCGAGAGCAGTAGTGAGTCGAAGTCTCTGGTGGACTTTTGAAGCAGGAACGCTTCTGTGTCAATTTGTTTCTGTAGTGGAATGAAATTGACAACCACGTTATTCGTCGAAACTATTGTATCGGACAACCCTCCGAGGACCTTGTGTGTGTCCGCGAATAACTGAAGCTCTTGTGTGTTGATGGCTTCTAGTTGGGGTTTTTCAAACTGAGAAAGCGCCGTAATTTGTCCGGCTGCTAGTCTGATGCTGCCGAGAGTTGTGTTTAAGTCCGAAAACGTCCCGCAAGGTTTACCTGTTCCACAAAGACGATTCAGATTATCGAATGTCTGGGCCGACCCCGCGTTGATTGTCGTCAGGGTCGTGCTTGCTTGGGTTAGTACGGCGGAACCCTGCTGGCCGAGGCTCTCGACAGCTTTCGTCGCGGTCCAGACCAAGTACGATCCGAAACCGAGGAAAACAGCCAGAGACAGCAGGGCTACCGATTTGGCCCAAGAGAGGAAATTCATAACCGTCCGATTAATGGACTACTTGCCTTCGAGAGCGTTGAAGAAGGCTACTAGGCCGTTGGTCGCGTTCTGGATTTTGTCTGCTGTCGGGACGGGTAGGCCGTTCTGTTGAGCGTAGGCCAAGACAGCGGGGGTGATAGCAGAAGCTACGGCCACGGACTTCTGGGCCCCAGTGCCTGACTGTGATCCGGCGGCTGCTGCCAAGGCTTCGACCTTGACAACTTCGGCCAGACCCTGGTTCGCGAGATTGATAATGCCAGTGAGTTGCGGAGCGATTGTTTCCACAGCAGCTTCTCCGACGGAAATAACTTTCTGTCCTTGTGCGCTACCGATCCACGCAAAAACCAACTTTGCGTCTGCGCCGATTGTTGCAAGTACACTCTTGAATGATGCCATGTGAATCTCCTCTATTTGGTTTGGGCCGGAGTGGGTACCGGCTGAATAGGGTTTGGAAGTTGAGCATTGGTGTGTGACATGGGCAGCGCGGTTTGGACCGTGCTATATGCCCAAGACCACAAGTCCTGAATGCTTTTCGGAATAACGGGAGGCATGTTCTTTCCTGCGGCCAAAGCTACAGCTACCGCCGCTGTTCCATACACCCCGCCGTTTGCTCGGATGTGCTGGCCGATTGCGCTCCAGAAATCGAAGAAGGCTGTCCAGAAACAAGTCATATTACATCCCTGCTGGCGGGGCTCCGCCTGCTCCCGCTGCGGGACCTGCGGCTGCTGGAGGAGTCATTGGTGCTGGGGGTTGATCCCCCATCCCGGCTTGCATGTGATCTTGGAGCGACTGCATGTCAGGTACGACGTGATCTTCGGGTTCTGGAGAGGCCCCCGTTTCGTCGGGCTGGTGGTGATGCGTAACAATGAACCCACCAGAATGAGCACGCTTTACGTGCATCGAATGAGGCTTCTTGCCGCCGGACTTCGATTTCGACTTGCTTTTCCCGCCACCCATGTGGCTGTTAGCTCTTGAACTTTTCATAATTTCCTTCCTGCGATCTCGGTGAGGTTCCTATTCATTCAAACCTGTACATTCATAATCCAACGCGGTCATTCCCACAGCCGTCACGGTCATAGATGAGTTAGTCACGGACTGCGAGGCGTCTCCGGTGACTGCGGTATCGGGAGTGAAGTGGCAACTAGGGGCGTTCGTATAAGCCGTTTGGAAGGTAATAACACATCCTGACGCCGCAGTGGTGAGCTTGCCGGCATGATCCGTGCTTCCCTGAACAATCACAGGAGTCCCGCAGGAGGTAGCCTTCGGACCTTGCGCAACCACCGTGCCCAGAGTGATTGTGCCCGTGAATCCGGTGACGGGCGTGAACGCGACAGCAGTAGTCGATGTCGCGGTGCCGTACTGCGTATATGTGTTGCTCGCAGAGTTTGCGGTGCCGCTCAGACCGCCGAAGCTCGGAGTAACATTTGCCCCACCTCCAGCCACCTGCGTATAAGTCACGAGATAGGATTGGCCGGCCACAAGAGCGGTACAGCCGGAAGCCGTTAAGGCAACCGTGCTGCCCGACGAGTGCGTATAGGGCCCAAGCCCCGATCCAGCCCAATTCGTTCCGCTCAAGGTTGCGGAGCCGCAGAGATTGGAACCGGAATTAGCCTGCGTATTCCAGTGTCCATTCCCGGTGACCTCTCCAGGGAAGTTGCTTTTTTGGACGCTTACCTCATCGAACCATGAAGTTCCAGCACCGGCTGCCGTATTGTTTTGAAGAAACAGGACGGCCTTCACAGCGGTCGCCGGGACGATGGCGCTTGCCGTGGCCAACACCCATGAGGTCGTGCTGTTCGATACTCCTAGATTGGAGACATAGCCCCCCGTATTGGTCTGGAACTGCAACACGCAGTTAGGGGTGCTGGTCGCATCGCTTTTCATTGCGCACTGAAGAGAGTAGACATCGCCTGGCACTACAGAAAACGATGTCAGATACTCAAGTCCGTTGTACTGCGTATTCCCAGTGAACTTGATGGACTGAGTTTTGCCCGTGTACTGCGTGGATGTTTCATAGGACGCCACCACCGCTCCATTCACGGTGATCCAGCCAGGAGGAGGAATGAGGGAACTGTTCTCGAAATCAGGGTTAGACAGAGTGATCTGCCTGTCACCACGAGTCGAGAGATTGTAGGCGTCCGCGATATGACCGCCGTAGTCTTGTATGAATCCCGTGTAAGACAGATTCCATTGGACTCCCGTGGTTTTGATGAAATTCGTGTACGTCTCTCCGGCTGAATAAATGGTGGTTGCGGTATTGCTTAGAACGCCCGTGTTGACAATCGGAGAGGCTGAATTCCCTGACGTCGCATCATCCTCGTAGTATGAATTGTCAGTAGCAAATGTGCTCGCGTTGTTAAGATATAGAGCGGTAGCCCCCGGTGCATTAACAAAATGGCAGGCGGTGCAACGCATCTGCCCAGCGGTTACTACAACGTCATCTGTCGTCGCATTTGCCAATATCACATTGTCGAGCCAGTTGTTCTCATTGGCGCTTTGATAGACATTCGTCGCGCATCCGGTGATGTTGCCGCCCTTCACATGTAAGTCGTCGCCGCTGCCTGTGATTGTGATGCCCTGAGAGCCGGCAGCCGAGGAGCAGTTATAGAACGTCGGGCTGATGATTTCAGCACCATAGCTTATATCTGTCACCAGATACTTGAAGCTATTGATGCTCGGATTCACGAGCTTGACGAAATTAGCCTGCGTCCCCGACGCACCGATCGCAAGACCTGTCGTGGTTGCTGCGCTTACATTTGTTGTCAGATTTAAGTCATAGATCGAGGACGGCGCATTGACCGAAGTTCCGGTTTGGAACGTAATGGCGGTGCCGCTGCTTGCGGTGTAGGTAAGCTGCGCGCCGTTGGTCCACACCGTTACCTCTTTGTTGTTCACGCCAAAGACAATCGGCGTCGAGAAGCTGTAATTTCCAGCATCGACGATAATCCCCACCGGCGATGTGCCCGCAGCGTAGGCCGCATTAATCCACGCGCCCATATCGGAGCCCGCGCACCACGATGGCACATTGGTCAGTGTTCCGCACGCTGCCGGGTGATATGTGGCGTTGTCGATGCCGTCGATGATCTGGGGGGTTTGGAGCGGACCCGTCAGCGCTCCGCCCGCGATGGGAAGGGCGTCTAGCGTCCTCTGCCAATAGCACCCGCCTGTAGTCGGTCCGGTTAATTGTGCCGTGAAGCGTGCCGTTGAATTTGGCGCGATCGTAGATGAACCTGTAATCGTCTCGCTCCCTGCCCCGGAGACGGTAATTGCGAATGATCCCGAGTTCAGGTTCGTGATCTGATAAGGATAGCCGGTCAGACCGACGCACTCCGGCAGTGTCGTTGTTCCTGCTCCAGTGATGGTCTGGACGAGGTAATTATCAGCAGGAGTCATCGAGTACGAGTTCGCCGCCTGCGCGGTTGGGGCGCTTGCCGTCGCTCCTTGTGCTGATTGCACGCAGGAAGCGATGGTTGGCGCGTACTGAGCCTGCCCTGCGGCCTTGAGATGGACCCCGTCTGCCTGGAAGTACGTCGAGCTGGCATAGGCTCCGTCTGCTCCCACAAGCGGATTGGCCGCGATGTCGCAGAGCGTGTATCCAAGCATATTGGCCGAGGCTCGAACCAAGGCGTTCCAAGTGTTCTTGTTTGTATCCTGCCCCGTGCGAGAAATCTGCGTACCGATGAGGACAGGCGTAAACCCGAGTTTCCTGTACGCCGTGACCGTGGTCTGGAGATTATTGAAGCATGCTGCGGCGGTCACGCTGCCATTGCCCATATCGTTTGTACAAGCATCGCCGTGGAAAGCGATGATACTGTTCGCCGAAGGGCTGGCCGCATAGAATGCCGCTTGCGTGAGATTAGCGACACCCGCCGAGAGTCGCGCGGACGGCACTGCCGCACTCAAAGGCTGATAGGTCGATGAGCTGAGGCCCGTGAGGGTCGCGGCGCAGATAGGAGTTCCGACCGGATAGCCCGCCTCAATCGAGGTGCCGTTGCAGAACAGAATGTTCTTGGTGATTGCGTTGGTGTTGACAAATGGGCCAAGCTGGAATCCGTGGTTCGCGGCAATCTGTGCCCACGCAGTTTCGTTTCGGCTAACAAGAGTCTGAAGCGCGGAGTAGGTTGAAGCTGCGCTTGTATAGATGGCGAAACCGAGGATCGTTCCGTTCCGCATGATGCAGTTGGCGATGGCAGTACAGGTGATCGAGTCTGTCACTGCGCCGATAACGGTTGCATTTGCGCTCGCCGAAGTTGCTCCCCATGTCAGAGTTCCAGAGTTTACATTCGTCGGGGTGATCCCCAGGTTGTCTTTGAAGACGTAGGTCGAAGCCCCAGCCTGCTCAGTCCACACCTGATACTGATTGCCAGCCGAAGCAATTCCGTACTGCACGCCCGTGATGCCTGGAATTGCCGGGATGCCAGAAAATCCATTGTTGTTATAGCCATCGAAGGAAAGTTCGAGTGGGGTGGCTGGAGCATTCGCCACGCCGAATAGCCCGTAATGATTCTCGGAAGCAGAGCCCGTACTCCAATTCACCACAACCTGCACAATCACTGCGTTCGTCGCCCCAGCGCAAGAAATTCCAGTCTGGAAGTTGCCGCTGGCGAAGACCAGAGAATTCCCGCTCCAACTCAATTGATTCGTCGTCGGAGTAAACGTGCAGGTGTTACCGTTTACGATGCCGGTCAGTGTCCCACCGCTGCCTTCATGAAGATCGAACACATCCCAGAGCGTAGCGTCTGCGGTGTCGAATGTGGCCCCTACGGGCATTCCGTTTTGGAGGTACTGCGTGGCATTGATCCCTCCTGCTATCGGTGCGCCGCCCGTGGCTCCTGTCAGCGTGCCGCCTGCGAGGGGGAGATAGGGACCACCCCCGCCTCCACCACCAGCAACAGCCCAAGTTGAGGCTTGGCAAGTGTAAATAACACCTGTGGAAATCACAATCTGAGCAGGCGAACCGTTGGTACAAGCCCCAGAAGGGGCCGACCCGACGAAGGTCACGTTCTGATAAGCAGGAGCCTGCGCTCGTCCGATTAATGGACAAGTAACGAGCAGGCCGAAAAGGAGTAGGAGTTTCTTCATGTTATCCAAGCGCGTAGTAGAGATAGAGCTTCGTACCTGTCGCCGTAACTCCCGTGACAGCAAAATCCCTCCAAGTCAAAGTCGAGGAGGGGGAGGTGGGTTCGTCCGTAAAGAGAATTGTATTCGCGGGTTGTGCAGCGGGAACGGCGAGAGTGGGGTAAAGAACGGCTGAATCCGAGGGAGCGGTAATAGTCACGTTACCCGCAGAGGAAGCCCCGCCTCCGGCAACAGATAAGACGAGTTTCAGGACGCGAATACCCGTGGTGATGCCCAAGGCTTTAACCGCTGTGGCGCTTCGCCATGTCGTGATATCTGCATCAATTTGGATAGGCTGGTTTACGAGGACGTTACTCATTTATGTTCCTTACAGTTTGAAGTGTCTGCGGATCAGCGCCTTTATTGCGTATACTTGAGCATCGAAATGTATCCGAATCGCAAAGTGACAGCAGTTTCTAGCGACTTCTATGTCACCCAAGTATTCTTTAAGATCGCGCTCCACATCCTTCAGGCAAAGGTGTCTGTCGGCGGCGATGAGGGCTAATGCGATCAGAACAGCGGCGACCAGCAAATAGATTAGATATTCCATTTCGCCTCCTGCTCAAAAAGTATGCGGGTGCCTCCGAAGAAACACCCGCTGGTTGGGTTCAGATACGAATAATGTTAAACTCCGTGATCGTAAACACAGTAGGCAACGCGGTCGTGAACGTGAACGTCGGGATGAAGTTCAAATCCGTGAATGCCAAGCTGGCTACAGTCGCCGCAGATTGGGTATTCGAAATAGAAACACCCTTTTGATACGTCGTAGCCGTCGTGTTAATGGCCAACAGTTTCGAGGTCGAATCCCAAGCATATTGCTGACTGAAGGTAAGCGTTCCGGAGGTTGTATTCGCAGCCGTCGAAGTTCCAGTCACGAGCTTGGTAATGCCCGTTCCCGAGGGAGAAGCCTGGGTCAGAGTGCCGTATGTAGTCGAGGTAATTCCCGAAGTAAGGACCGAGTTCGTCACCTGATACATGTTCAGGGTAATGCTGGCCGAAGCGGCGGTCGTAAACTTTGCCGCGAACTTAACTTCAAACGGGTGTCCGTCAAATACCGATCCCGCAATATCAGGCGACGGCGCGATGTACACCGCTACTGGGTAGGTGCTGGTTGAAAGCGGGAACAACGGTGAAGGAAAGTTCGGGTTTACGCCTGCGGCGAGAGGAGCATAGAGAACCTGTTCGCTGCCTGCGGTATACTGGGAGGGGGTTACGACATAATTATTAATGCCGTAACTTGTATCTGTACGTGCCATTTTGTTGATCCTTTGATGTAGTTGGAGATGGTCAGGTTGTGGTACAAGGCCCCTGAATGGCCCCTTCTTAGACGCTTGCGCCGTCTGCATCGCGGACAGTTATGGCCGCAAATGTGTGTCCGATTAATGGACTTAATTGTGTGGGGCGGGGCGTGGGAGTCGAACCCACTATGTTCTTTCGAACTCTTGTTTGGAAGACAAGCGCCTTACCGTTCGGCCAGCCCAGCAAAAAGACTATACTTCTTTTTCCATTTTCTACCCTTTCCCATATTCTGAGCGCCATAGTTATCGGTGAGCGCGTGGCAGTTTGGGCAAAGGCATTCGAGGTTTTCCGGACGGCTATTCTCCCAGTCTCCGTCCACATGGTGTACTTGAAGAATGTGGCTACCGTCGCCTCGACGTTGCGAGTACCCACATTTCGTGCATTTATACCCTGCCTTTTCAATAACATAATCACGAATAAATTTTGATATAGTGTATGTCTTGGTGGCGTTAAATTGTCCTTCTATCCACAAGCGAATATTATGCGCGGTTCTGCAAGCAGAGGAACAATAAGACTGACGACCGAGAATTGTGTTCTCACAACCCAGACAACGGTGTCTTACTCTTTGTGATCTTTTTCTATTGTGAAATTTGGCGGAGCAGGAACGGCTGCAAAACTTGCTCTGGGTGTCTTGTTTTTCAAAAACTTTTCCACACTCGTCGCAAGGGTGAGATTTGTCTTTTCTCGTAGCTTTCGCCGCGAATTCATTAGCGTGGAGGGCCGCGCATTTATTGGAACAAAACTTTTTGCCGTACTTACTAGTAATCAGATCGCCACAGCGAAAACAGTATTTTGGCTCTGACATTTTGATCCTCGAAGATGGTACCCGCGTGTGGAGTCAAACCACAATGACCCGTTAATCGGACGGGCGCATTATCATTATGCGACACGGGCAAAACATGGTACCAGAGGCTGGATTCGAACCAGCGAAATTCTCTTTGTAGGAGAGACGGTTTAGACCACTCACACCACTCTGGCAAAACTGCGCGGTTGTCTGGCCCTACATTCTTTTGCTCATCAGACGCTTCGGGAGGTGGAGCTTGCCCTTCCCTAACTAACCGCACAACTGGAGCAGCCAACTGGACTCGAACCAGCCTTATTCCATCTACGGTGTCTTCCTTCGGAGGGAAGCCCGATATGGCCGCAAAATTGGGTCGTCAGGGTGGGAGGCTCGACTTATACCCACCCGACCTCCTGATTAGAATCAGGCGCTCTCCCTGCCTACGACAGCCTCCACGATTATCTAGAAAGCGAGTCAGAAAATTCGTAGGTTCTGAGCTACTGACGATCTTGGGGCCGCTCTCCCGACTTTAACGGGAATCTTCCTCGTTAGGACCGAAGTGCTTTATACGGTTAAGCTAGAGCGGCAAACCCGGTGCAATAGTCCATATAGTCGCGAGCATCAGAACTATCGGGAGGAGTCGAACCTCCGTTCTTGATCTGCATCCATTTCTCTTACGAGGGCGGTAACGATCCGCGCAGGATACAAGAACCAAACTTGGAGCAACCGGCGAGACTTCAACTCGCATCGTTCAACTTAGAAGGTTGACGCCTTATGCGTTAGACCACGGTTGCCTTGGTACTTCGCTAGGGAATCGAACCCTATCCAAACGGATTAAAAGTCCGTTATGCAGCCATCACACTCGCGAAGCAAAACTTGGTGCGCCCGACTGGATTTGAACCAGTGTCAGCCTGATTAAGAGTCAGGTATAATACTCCGCTATACGACGGACGCATGGTGCCGGAAGGGAGAATCGAACTCGCCGAGCATCGGTCATCTACCGACTACAGAGATTATAAGGCTCCGCTCCAGCCACTGGGTTCCGGCATGGTGCCAACGGCTGAACTCGAATCAGCTACTCAGGCTTTATGAGGGCCTCGACTATCCTCTTCGTCTTCGCTGGCGTAAATGGCAGGGGATAGGAGAATCGAACTCCTCACTGCTAGTTTTGGAGACTGGCATAATCCCAGATCATCCCCTGTGGTGCCCGGTAGTGGAGTCTAACCACTGTCTGAAAGTTCGTAGCTTTCTGTCTTATACGTTATACGAACCGGGCGTTACAAAGATGGTCGGCGAGCAGAGACTCAAACTCTGTCCACGAGTGCCCAAGACTCGGATGCATTCTATACACCACTCACCGTTTAAAACTATGGTGCGGGATCAGCGAATCGAACGCTGTTCTTCCGTTCTTCAGACGGACGCTAAATCACCAGACTAGCTCATCCCACTAAATTGCTCTGAGGCTAACGGACCACAGTTTTGGCGTGGTGCGTTTCGTGGTGTCAGCCAACCTATCCGATAGAATCTCTGACAAGACCCCGTCAAATAGGCCCCCAAACTTTGGTGGACCTGTTGTTAGCCAACAGCCCTTTCGGTGCTCGGCCCTGTGCTGGTTAACATTTGGTGGACCTACTCGTAGTCGAAACGAGAACTGAACTTTGCAGGAGTTCTGTGATGGCCGCTTTCACCATAGGCCCATTTTAAAAAGTTGGCAGCGTCCTACCCTTAGACGACGTTCCGAGGTGACCCTCGGTACGAATATGGATTCGAACCACTATTTCTGCCTGCTTGGAGGGTTAGGTACGAATCAAACGTACTACAGCGGGGTCACAGTCCGCCAGCTCATCATTTGCTTTCTAACCCAAAATTGGAGCACCCTCAGAGATTCGAACTCTGTTGAACTGCTTTACAGGAGCAGGCATCACCGGCAATGTTTAAGGTGCAAAATCCTTGGTCTTTCTTCTTCTACGTCTTTTCTCGCTCGCTTGTGGATTTCTATTTCTGAATGTTGGTGTCAAAGCGTGGCAATTAGGGCATAAAAGTTTAACATTTTCCTTTTGATAGTTTTCGGCGTCTCCATCTTCATGGTGTACTTCCAGCGGAAGCAAAACATCCAGCCACTTTTCCAGTCCACACCCAAAACATCGATGTCCAAATTCTTCAAGCAACAAACGTCTAGCAACATGATTGGTTTTAACAGTTTCCCAAGTACCAAGTCTTGATTTTTGAACGTCTTTGTAACAATCTACGCAGTATTTACGCCCTGTGTTTCTTTCTTTTCTACATATCACGCACAAACGAGGCCCTTTGTATCTTACGGTTCTTCTTCCTATAGGAACGTTTGTTCTGGCGGCACAAGATTGGTTGCAATATGTATTTTTGCGTTTCTCGTAAGGTAAAGGCTTTTCACAAGTCTTGCAGATACGAGGGTCCGTGTTATACGCCTCAACACGCTTTTGTTTGTTAAGCAAGTTAGTGATCTTAGATTTAAGAGCACCTAACTTGCCCGACTCTGATCTTGTCATTCCCATCGTGTTTAAATCATACTACCATAGACCATAACGATCTGTCAAGGCGGCTTTCCGCCTATTTTACTTTCAGGCGAATTAACGCCTAGATGGAGCTACGCGACCGACTCGAACGGTCTTTCACTGCTTACCGAGCAGTAGGCTTACCACATAGCCGAGCATAGCATGGAGGCCAATCTGGGAATTCAACCCAGGTCTTCGCGGTACGAAGGCGAAATTCTAGCACTGAACTAATCGGCCAAAATCCATTAACTGGACTAATTTACAGAGGGTGGGTTCGGAGGATGCAAAGTCTCCCCAACCGAAAAGGAAACGTTAGACGATGTTACTTCTCGATCTTCGTTCCACGAGACATATCCACCGAGGGACACGCTTACAGTATGTGCGTCAGAATTCTGTGAATAGTCCAGCGCACGATCCAGCAAAAGAATAGCATCGGCTATTTCCCTAGTTACGACTTCGGGCGGACCGCTTAGGTTTATTGACCAACTCATGTTTCTTCTCCTGATGATTGGTTTTGAAATGGAGCGGGCAACGGGAATCCAACCCGTACGTCGATCTTGGCAAGATCGCACCCTAGCATTAGATAATGCCCGCATGGCAGGGGGACCCGGAGTTGAACCGGACTAGATGGGTCCAAAGGCCATCGCCTAAGCCGCTCGGCCATCCCCCTGTGTTGGCTGGCTATCAGGGAATCAAACCCCGGTGTGTTGCTCCAGAGGCAACCGTCCTATCACTGAACGAATAGCCAACATAAATGGCTGTGCAGGTGAGAGTCGAACTCACATCATCCAAATTAACAGTTTGGTGTAATGCCGTTATACGACCGCACAATAAAACTTGGTCACGGTGACGGGGCTTTAACCCGTTAGGACTTGTGTGAAAGACAAGGTGCTCGAACGCTTTGCATTCACCGTGGTGGAAGGGTAGGTGAGATTCGAACTCACGCATGACCTCTATGAGAAAGAGGTGGCTTAAACCAACTTGCCAACTACCCCAAAATGGCGCGACCGACGAGTCTCAAACTCGCATCCTCTTCCGTGACAAGGAAGCACTTTATCAGTTAAGCTACAGCCGCGTAAAATTGGTTGCGCTCGCCGGTAACGATCCGGCTCTCCGACTTATGAGGACGGCGTGACACCTGTTCACTTCCGCGCTTCAAACTGGTGCAAGTGGCAGTAATCGAAACTGCTGTATCTCGAAGAGAAAGCTCTTTTACAGAGAGCTTGGCTACCTTAGCGCGTCACTTGCAAAAATGGAGGAAGGCAGGCGAATCGAACGCCCATCCCGAAGGAGCCCCGGTGTTCAAAGCCGGTCGCATCACCATCAGCAGCACCTTCCATCAAAACCCCCTGATTCGAGGGGTTTCGTTACACCAAGTGGCGGAAGATGAAGTAATCGAAACCTCGTCCGTTAAATGGACGGCACTGGGTTCGAGCCAGCTTGACCACCTTGGTCGCCATCTTCCGTGGCGGAAAGCAGACCAATCGAAGGCCAGTCCTTTCAGACCGCATCCGTTTCCAACGGAGCCCCAGACCCTGCCGGGTTTACTTTCCTAAATGGCGGAGCACCTGAGAGTCAAACTCAGTCAACCTTTCGGTTGTACCGCTTAGCGGGCGGTTGCATTATCGTCCTGCCCGTGCTCCGTAAAACTTCCTCTGGCATGATCGGGTTCCGCTGTGCGGCGGGTCCGGTCACGGTTAGACGCAACTAGCACAGTCTGCATTGCCAGAAGAACTTGGTGCCGATGAAGAGAGTCGAACTCTTACGCCTAAGCACTGGGGTTTGAAGCCAGCGTGTCTGCCAGTTCCACCACATCGGCTAATTATGGTACCCGTAGAGGGACTTGAACCCCCATCCCGAAGGACCAGTTCCTAAGACTGGCGTGTCTGCGAATTTCACCATACGGGCATAAAACTAATTGCAACGAAACGCTCGGGGCGAGTAACAACCTCATCAAGCATCCGAATCTTCAAGAGGTACTGGAGTATCGTTGCAAACTTGGACTTCCGGATGGGATTTCAACCCATGAATAACGGTTTTGCAGACCGCCGCGTTAAAGCACTTCGCCACCGGAAGATGGTGCGATCAGGGGGATTCGAACCCGCCATAGTCAGACCTTTTAAGGGTCCCGCTTTGCCAATTAGCTATGATCGCGTGTCCATTAACTGGACTAAATTGGTGAAGAGTGCAGGACTCGAACCTGCAATTGACTTTCCGTTCGGTTAAGGGGCTTCGACCCGTCGGCCACATCATCCCAAGCAGTTTTACCCTATAGAGGAGCGACCCCGTGGTCCTGCCTTATTTGGTCCGTCACCCGAGAACGTCGGGCTGTGTCTTCCAATTCCACCAACTCTTCAACCTTAGACTACCACAACTCCCTAGAAGATGTCAAGCGGCCCTATTGTATCTTTCGCTGCGTTTCAATCCAGAAGAAATCTTAGCTTTATGTTCTTCGGGCAGTTTTCTTCCCGCGAGGGTTTTCCCGTCTGTTTCTTCATAAATAAAGGTAGCGAGCCCAACGCCTGTCCTCCTCAAGCCCAATCAATCGAAGGAGATACCGACTCGTGTGTACGGTTAGCCTGCCGGGAATATGAAGCAGCGGCATGTCGGCTTCTTCCGGAGTCCGGTCGCCCTTCTTAAGATTGCACTCGCGACAACAAGAAACTAGGTTGTCCCACGTCCACGGACCGCTCCTACTCTCTGGTAGAACGTGGTCGAGGGTGAGGACGACCTTGGTCGGTTTCCCATGAAGGGTCCTCGTGGTTCCTTCTTTAGCCCCGCAGTATTGGCAGAGATACCGATCCCGAGCATAGATGTTCGACCGAGTCAGTATCGAAATCCGGATGGGAATTTTTTTGTAGTTCCGTAGCCGTATTACGCAGGGAAGGGGGATGCCGGGGTAGACCTCGACTCCATAATCTTCCTCCGCGACCGCTGCTCCTTTGACTAGGAGCTTCAGGGCGTTCTTTGCTCGCGTGATACTAACTGGCTCGTAAGAGCTATTTAACACGAGAACGGCTTTATTTATCATTGATCCAGATGACATTCTGCTATTGTATCACAGGTGGCAGGGAATCGGGTAGTCTTTTCCTCGAATGTAGGTCGCGCCCGTAATCGACTGCCCAAGTTGGCCATAGGCCGTCATATCGCATTGCCACAAAATATGACAAAGCGTAGCCTCATCCATCGGACCCATCTTGTAGATGATGTAGTGGACAAGGGCTTTGAAACGCCTGCGATTGAATTTGCGGGGATCAGTTTTCATGATGATCTATTGTATCACAAGTCCAGAAAATGGACTACCACAAACCACTAAAAGCGCCTCGGGCGGCTAACTGCTTCATTCGCTTCTCAAACTTACGACCATGCGCTTGCTTGACTGGAACTCTCCACTGTTGTACATGCACCATCTCGTGGATCAGAGTAGGAGCCCACACAGCAAAAGCAGTCTTGTACTTGGGGTTCAGAGTAATCTTCTTTGGCCGTCCGGTTAACCCGTCGTACCAAGTCGAACCCATCAGATGTCGTCTTCGCGCTGGTTCGTAGTAGGTCAGACTCCAGACCACCCGAATATCGGGCAGGCTGTTCCTGAAATACCGCCCGTTCAAAAAGTCATACAGTTCCTTGGGCGTCCATTTTTGCTTCTCACTCACTGAGTCAAATACTCCAGTAGTTTAGGGTTGTCCTGAAGAACCTGCAAAAGCACGGGAGCCACTCCGTCCACAAACTCCTCGTCCTTATAGGGCTTGTCACCATTTAACGAGGGGTGGGTACAGGCGTGAAGGGTCTCGTGCAACAAAATCTCTTGCGCCTTACTTTTTCTAAGCCGTTTCTTTACACATATCTGGAGGGTATTGAATTCACAGGAACCATTGAAATTGATTCCGGCCTTGCGCAAAACCGAGTAGACATGAGGTCCGACCTTGATGGACTTCGGCATGTCCGGCTTCACAGGCAACTCCTAAGCTAGGATTGGAACAAGGCTGCTTCTTGCTGGCGGCGTTTGGTCAGGCCGGGAAGACTCACGAGCCGACCCTGTTGGTTTCTGGCTTTGTCGTACAGTAAAATCTTCGGTGGAACGTTCTGGTAGTCTCCCTGATTCAGTCCAGTTTCGGAAACCACGATCTTGAGGTCTGCGGGTCCTACGTTGTAGCAGAAGGAGACCAGAGCATCGTACTGATTCTGGTTCAGGGGGGCGAACACATATTCGTTGACGTAGACTTCGGCTCGGCGAAAAGCGTCCAAATGGAGAAGGCTCTCTGCCTGATCTTCGGTGACGGACTGCTCTGTTCCGTTCAGGGGGCCGTGATGGAGAAGATGCCCGTAGCCTACAGTAGCGTTTCCGGTCGCGTCGTTGTAGGGAACCAGTCGCAAACCTTCGGTGCTCTTAATCAGGTTCAGTCCATTAATGGAAGTCTTCATTATCTACTCGTTGATGATACGATCCATCCCGGAGGGGTTCCTGCACAAAAAGCGGAGCCGCACCACGATTTAGTTTGGTCCGACGAGGGTTTCTCATTTTGAGAATCAGGTTCGGTCAGGATCGAGATCAGCTTTGCCACGATCAGTTCCAACTCGTGCTCTCGGGTTCCGGTCTTGCCTAGTTGCTTGTTGAGCTGAACCAGGACGGTTTCATCCCGGCTGATTCGAACTCTGGCTTTACTCAAATCCTGCCGCAGGGACGCTACTTCAAAAGCCTGCCCGACCGCAATCTCGTACCCGACGTATAGAACGCCGGTCAGGAGAAGGTTCCAGATCACGAGTCCCAGAAGGACCACGGTAATTTTCATTTAGGTCCTTAGACATAATCTGAGCAGCTCATAAAATATCCGCAGACCTTACAAACCAGTTTGCAGCGGAAGTCCATTAATGGAGAGGAGCAGTTTGGGCAGACGAGGATTACTTGCGTCTCTTTGAACAGGTCTTGTGGTGCATTCCATTCAGAGCAAAACACTCGGGGCAACTCTTGCTGCCGAGGACCTTGGTCTTTGCTTTCGGCTCTGGGTCCGCGAATGGGTCTTCCTCGGATTCGGGTTTATGGGGTTGAATTATTGGAGCGGAGGGGTCCTCATTGTGTCGAATTCGTTTCTCGGGTCCGCTTGACTTACCCTCGTTCCATTTCGGTGACCTGCATTTTCTGCTGGGGCACTGAACTGGAGTTTTCTCGGTTCGCGGAATCCACCGATGTCCGCATAGATCGCATTCCCAAACGTCAATTGTTCTGCGCATAGTTTATAGTACACTGGCTAGTACAGTCGCTAGTACACTGTACTATAGTATTATTTTCTTGAAAAGGACCCCTTGGGTTGCTGGGTCACTTCAGTCCCGAGCGAGGTGGTCGAGGGGTCAAGGCCGGGATAGGCGAAACCGTTCCAGGGACCCCCGCTCTCAACTCACAGAAACTAAAAGACTTAAGCACTCACTCTACTCTAGAACTAGACTCGTTATGCTGTACTCCTAAGCACTCCGCTCGACCCAAACCAAAGGCCATTTGACACGGTGATGACACAAAGGCCGATTAGGTCATTGATTCTAATAGACTTGGAATAAATGTGCATGGATAGCGGGCTGATTGATCCATTGTCGAATGATATGCTGGCGGAATTCTTCGAAGTGATACAGCCACGTAAACCCATAGCGGGCAAGTGATTGAAACGATTGGCCAGAAAATAATTGTTGACAAACGTTTGTTTCGTGCTATTCTATGCAGGAAAGTGAGGATTCGATATGCTCATTCAAGTATCACAATTGCCGAAGGGTGCAGTCAAGGACGGCGAACCGTTACGTTTGATCGATAACAAGTCAATTGCGCAGGATTACCGCGTGGGAGATGACCTGTATGAACACGTCACGCGGGCAGACGGCGCAATTCGCATATACAAGGTGCAACTCTAAACAATCCGGATAGGAGAATGACCAGATGACGATACGTGACGCTATCAATGCGGCCTATCAACTGCATTTAGAATGGATTGGCCCGATTCGACCGGGCACGTCCTATGACCTAAACCGCATCCATGCCAGCATGTTGCAGGAATCACGCTGGAATCGTTCGAACCCTGCTAGAGTGACAAGAGCTAATGCAAGTGAGACGCGCGGAAAGTTGATCCTACTAGGGAAGGTTCGCAAAGCATTAGCGTAATCCAGTCCGTTTAATGGAATTCCGCCCCTATGCGTCGAGTGTAGGGGCATTTTCTTGTTTACTTGGAACCTAACACGCTAGTTGCTTGCGAGCTGGAGGACTTTACTTGCTTGCGATAGACTCGACGCGGAACCTTTTTCAATGCTATCAGTTGGCGACTAGCGTCTAGTTTCTGGTCCGTTGAACTAGCAGCATCCTGAATCACTTCTAGCAGGGCCAATACTTGGATATCGGTTCGGGTTTTGGCCATAGCGTCTAGTCTGGTATCTGGTACGGTGTCGAGTCCATTAATCGGACAATGATTTAACAGGGCCGGTATACTTCGGATTCAACCGTGCGAGCGCATTACCGCATTGGAAAGTCTAGAAGATAGACGCGCTATCCGGCCCTGAACTTAATCTTTTGGTTCGTCACTGGTCTCTGCGCCTTGTGCTCGCATCCAATCAATGATTTTCTGGTGTTCGTCTATCGTGCCATCATTCTTAATCCGATTGGCACGCCACGAAATAACCGATATGTTTCCTTTGACATAGCCTAGTTTGGGAATCAATTTGTCTAGGCTAGGGATATCATCCGCAAAACGCGAGTGCTTGCCGGGATTCAACTTTATCCCTAGCACGGGGCACGTCTCAGGGATGACGATATCGCTTTCCTCAATATCAAACGGCAAACGTTTATCGAATGATCGTTGCTTCGCTCCGCACCACAGGCGCGTAACGAGCGAATGTCTTTTGGCCTTTTGGTCGCATTCCTTGCATCGATTGGCCAGTAAACGACGGTCCCAAAACTCGAACTCGGATTTAGCTTGATCGCAGAAAATGCAGGGAATAGGCACAATTCCATCTAACATTCCCATATCTTTTACCCCTCTAATAGGTGAAACCTATAGACTGTTTTTGGTCGAATAGCACATTATACCACGAAAAATAGTTAAAATACCTCTTGACACTGCCTGCCGGTATGCTATTGTATCCCTTGTAAGGCTGAAACGAGGGGTTCAGAAATGATTGATTGGATGCCATACCAGTTAGGCGATAGTTTGATGCGTTTGCCAAGTCTCGAAGAATCCGCAATGACGTTGGAAGAACTCGCCAAGAGAGGCAAAGTCTATCGCACGGGCAAGTGGTCTCATTACACCGCTGGAAAGATTGCAGACTATCGACGCGGCGAGACTAGTGAGAACGTCATTACCCATTGCCAGCAACGTGCGGGTTCGATCAATTATTTTCTCAAGACATACGGCCTTGAGTCTTGGATGATTACCGTCAAGCTCTAGCCCGTTCCATTTTAGGGGGATTCAATGCTAACAATCGTATCTCTCAAAATCCACGAAACTAACGGGTCGAATTTGCCCGCGATTGTCTCGAATTCGTTTCCATTGTCTACTGAGTGGGAACGATCAACCAAGGTTGAATATCGCTTTGTACAGGATGGAGTTATCCGGTACAAACGGGAAAAATAAGTCCATTAATCGGACTGGAAACGGGGTTAACATGAGTGACTCGACAATGTACGTTGTAGTCTATTCGCCCAGAACAGACGAAGTATATCTGGAACGAGAGCTAGACGGCGAAGAGATAATGGATGAGCGGGTATTCGCTGATTTTGTGGCGGATATGTTCGGTGTCGAAATAGAAGAGTCTGACGGGTATATCCCCAACTGCTCTGGAGATATCCGCGTCGAGTTTCGGCCTGATAGGGACAATCCAACCCATATATGGAGCGGAGAGAGTTTCTATTTCAAACGGGAGGAGTAACCATGTACAAGCATTGGTTTACGCGATTCATCGCTTTTCTACTCGGAGTCAAGGCGGAAACTATTCCCGCTCCTGATCCTGAATACCTTAACAAGTACCTGTATCCGGCAGTATCGGATGCCCAGCTCGCCGAGTTGAACGGTGACAGATGGCAGGATTAATCCTTGCTTACAGCGCTGGAATTCTCACCATCGGGATTCCTGCATATCTGGAGCACAAACGGTCGATGCGGGCTATGCGGGATATTTTGGACGTTCCGCGCGTACCTGTGATTGATCCGGATGTGATTCCTTCCCCTATGGGCTGGCAGGACCATCCACCAACCTTGACGGGTAAACGAGAGATTGTTGTCAAACGATTGGAGGAATAGCCATGCAATTCTACGTTGGGATGACAATTGACGGGGAAACTGTAGCAAGCTCCGCCGTGTTCAATGGAACTGAGAAACAATGCAGAGCAGCGGCGAAACGTCTAAACCGTGGAGCACATCCGCGCGTAGTTTGGGACGTTTTCCCCTGCGCGTAGTCGAAACCGTCCGAATAATGGACGGTCTACCGGATACGCTCTAATGCCGGTACTGAAGATGACTAGAGCAAATTGGAGGGATTTATGCGCGAAGATGTGAAAGTAACCAAAGTCTATTCATTCGATGAATTGTCGGATGCGGCGAAGGAAAAGGCCCGCGACTGGTGGAGAGAATGCGAAAGCTCCGAATTCGGTTCGTTTGGCGATGAATTGGAATTCGCGGAAACAGCAGCGCAACTGTTGGGAATTGAACTAGATACCCGTCCCGTAAAACTCATGGGAGGAGGGACTAGACAAGAATCCATTATCTATTGGTCCGGATTCTCTTCCCAAGGTGACGGCGCATCTTTCAAGGCCCGTTATGGGTTTGCTGTAGACAGTCCTGCAAAGGTTCGCGCTGAATTCGGTAGAGATGAGGCACTATGGAAGATTGCCGATGACCTAGCAGACTTACAAGCGAAGAACGGAAACAGCCTTACAGGGGAAATCGACCAGCGTGGAAACTACGTTCACGCGCATACCATGTACGTCGATTGGACGGAGCGCGAAGACGGGGAAGACGTGTCCGAGAATGCCGAAGAGGATTTACAGGAGCTTATGCGCGAATTTGCCAATTGGATTTACAAGGGACTCCGCGATGACTATGAATACCGCATGTCTGAGGAAAACGTAGACGATGCGATACGGGCCAATGAGTATGAATTCACGGAGTCCGGGAAAATCTACTAGGCCCGCATCCGTCCATTAATCGGACTAGTGCTTAGTCCTCACGGCGCAACGAATTGAAAGGAATGATTATGGGAAAAAGCAATTTCGGAGGATCGTTGCTGTCTTCGCACGATTCGAGCACGTACCGCGAAGTATCTCATAAATTCGGCACCTTGAAAGTAATTCCGCTGGCCGAAATAGAAACACACGCGCTCATGTACGAAGATGACCGCAAACTAGGATTTTCAATGCTCGCCACACACGCAAATGGGTATTCCTGCAAAGAGCTGCTAGACCGGATTGTTAAAACGTGGGTCGGAGAATGCACGGCAGACTACGCCTTGAAGCAATTTGATTTTATCTTGGACTGCGGTGGAACGGGGCGGAGCAGGACAGCTATTGAATGGATCGTGAATCAAGGAGAGAATTAATGCGACCATTCAAGCTGAATTTCGGCCAAGCGATCAACCCTAGCTTTGCCTCTGTCTGTCAGAAACGGCACCAAGGCAAAGCATACCGGGACGGGTCCGCACTAATAAACCATGTCCGCACGGCGCACGGTGGAATGTATGATCCTGCCTGCCCCGGATGCCAGGAGCTGAAAGAGAAAACAGAGCAGGCGCAAGAATTGTCTTGACAATGGCGCAGTATCAACCTATTATGGCTGTATCCTGAATGGAGGGAATGACATGCAACCGTCTGGTTTGTTTGTTGGTCCGAAGATTTGGACTCTTGAGCCTAACGTGAGGTACGAAGAAAATCCTCCCGATGAGTGGGAAGAATGCGGCCAATGTGGTTGCTATCATCCATCGGGGTTTATGGGCGATTGTCGAGATGATATCAACCGTTGGCCGTCTGACAAGTGTATCGCGGCATTAACAGGCGCGTCCGATTAATGGGCAAAGGCCCGCAATTCACGGCGCAAGCAACGGAAAGAGAGGCAAAACTTTGAAACTCGTCTCGAATGCAGTAACTCTCGAAGGTTTTCGCGAAGACATGATTCAATACCTTGAACTTCGGGCCGAACAGAATCGGTCTATGGAAAAGTGCGTTCGCTCAAAAGCTGCGTGCAAAATGTACCTTCATGCCGCATCGGAAATTCAATCTATTGCCGATGACCTTCGCTTTCTGGTCCTCACATCTAATCTGTCCAATTAACGGACAGAGGGTTTCTCAATCTGATAAACCGGGAACCGTTTGCCGGATCGTATACCGGCAAAAGAGGGAACATGCAAACCGTAACCGATTACGAGAAACAAGCTGAGGATTTTCTGTCGCGGCATAGCCTAACCTTTGCCGCCGTGCTCGTCGGGTCCGATTGCCCGAAGTTCTGCGAAGACGCGGCCAAGGGTAAGGACATGGACAAAACCAGCGTCTACCCGCGCAAGTCCCATATTCACGGCAAGCACTACCGCTGCACAATCTTGCGAAGAAAAGCGTCCGCGTCTGCCGTGGTTTTCGACTTCTGGAATTCCTATGCCGACGAGGAGTTTAACGCGCTAGGCGACAAACATTACCGCAACGGGGAAACCCCTTTCAAGTTTGGGCTCAAAGGCAAAGCGGCCATGAAAACCCCCACGGCTTACGACCTTCTAGCCTGCGTCGAAAAGAGCGATCCTGGAACCTTTGATGACTTCTGCGGAAATTTCGTGTATGACTCGGACAGCCGTAAAGCCTTCGACGTGTATCTAGCCGTCCAAGAGGAATACCGCAAGATTACCCGATTCTTCACGCCCGAAGAGATCGAGGAAATGCAGGAAATCAGCTAGAGGCTCTGACCTCACGGCGCAAGTCTGATTAATGGAAAACCAAAGGAGGCACCATGCGTAAACTACTCTACATAGGCGCTCTCTTGTTATCGTTCGCAGCGGCGAATGGTGCAGGCAGCAAGAAGGAATCCATTCACCTTGTCTACGTCCCACAAGCAAACGGGGATTACCGGCTGTTTTTGTTCGGATCAGACCGCCAGCTAGTCTGCGAAGAGAAGGCCGTCAAAATCGTTGAGCAGGGGGACGCGGTTAATCCCCTGGTGCTGGAATGCAAACACTGAGGAGGTGCGACAAATGACGATGTATCGAGTAATTTGGGTTGTAGAATTAGAAGCGGATTCTGCGCAAGAAGCTGCCGGTATTGCCGAACAAACCCAAATCTGGCAGGCCGAACACCCTCTGGAAAGAGCCGCTTTCGAGGTTCTAAACTTGGAAGACGACTCTGACACCGTAGTTGTTGATCTAAGCTGTGACCATTCCACGAAGTAATAACCTAGTCCGGTTAGTGGACGGAAACGAGGGGGGTTGCTGCTATGTACGTGTTTCCCAACATGTTGAAAGTGACAAAGCAGAAATGGCCAACCGAGGCACACCAAAAAGTTGCGGAGTCCGTTTTGCTCTGTAACCCTCGGTATCATACAATGACCGATCTTATGGAGGGTGCGCGAATTATCGCGGATATTCCAAACGATCAAATAACGAAAGTGACGGTGGTTGATCTTTGGAAATTGGGGGTCTTGATCGACGCGGCGTAGCACACGCCCGCTTCGGCGGGCAGACTCCCTAGCGATACTGCCTTCACGGTGGCGGGAGTTGAGCGGTTACCAAAGGTGTCGCGGAAAGGTGGTTTATGTTCATTCACTTCGACGGTCGAGGTTGCGGGTGCTGGGATACACACGTGGCAGCAAACGCTAAGAAATTAGGTTTAAAGAGTATACCTGTCGGGCATCAACAGGTTGTGGTGCAGTTTGATTCCTGGGATCAGGTCCCTAAGATCATTGAGCCTCAAGACTACCCGCCGACCATGTACCGCAGCATACGGATTGTTGCAGATCAGGACTATAAAGGCTAGAACCTCACGGCGCAGCAATTTGTACTTGACATTTTCCCAAACGGGTTTAAACTGAGGGGGTGAAACAGAAATGATTGCTGAAGTTGTAAAGTGTGATGTATGTGGAGCGATACGAGGACCTGAGAATCATTGGTTCCTAAGTTGCGAGGCCGAGGGTGGCGTTTGGGAAGATGATTCTCACGTCTTTGGGGTGGCAATATTTCTTTGGAATGATACAATCGCGACTCGACGCGATGTTAAGCACATCTGCGGGTCGGCTTGTGCTCACGTGGTTCTGGGCCGGTACCTCGAAAGCCTGATAAAGGAGTCCGTTTAATGGACGCCGTAAAGTGGTCCAGAGGCTACGACCCTGAAACCGGCACAACCGAGGCCGAGAGGAAAGAAGCGATCCGGCACCTGTCCGCGACTCTCCTCGAAATCCTGCTGTACGAGCCTAATCCAAGTTCACCCGAGAACAAGGCACGCCGACAGGCGATCTGTAAGAAGCTGAAGGAGTGGGGGAGGACGAAATGACCGTGATCTATACATTAACCGAACAAGACGAGCTGAACCTGATTCGGGGCATCAGAAATGCTCTAGCCTTTTCTCTACCGATTGATGGTATAATCGTTTGGTTGGTTTGGAGGGTGTTGTGACCAGTCTAGCAAAACGCAAGAGCAAGTTGTCTGTAGAGTTCTCTGATTGCGTCCGTGAACGTGGAAAACTGCGGGAGATCGTCATGGATTTCAGTCCTTACGGCGTGAAGGTTCGCCTAAAGGGAATGCGTTCTGCCTTTGAAGTTTCACCCGCGTCGATTTACAATCTGGCAGTTCTGAAGTTTGTAACCGCACAAAAGGCGGAGAAGAAAGCGAGGAAAAGTAGCTGAAATGAAAACCTACGAAGTAACAATCCCAATTGCGGGCCACGCATATCGGACGGTTAACGCTGAATCTGAAGAAGAGGCGATTGAAAAGGCTCTTGATGAAGCGTCACTAACGGATGTAGAATCCTGGGAGACCCTTCGACAGTTTAACCAAGGCAACATCTGCTACTGCCCGAAACCGTGGGAAGCCGAAGCACATCTTGCATTTGGGGAAGATGAGGAAGACGAGTAGTGCTTCGCACATTCAAAAGAAACGGCATCCACCATTTTTCAGTGATGGTTTCGGGCAGGCGTCTGCGGGGGTCTCTTGGAACTAAAAACCCAGAGATCGCCCGCAAACTTGCGAACCAACTGGAATATGCCGCTGCGTCTGGACCGCAAAGCGATTCGTGGTCAACACTTAGGCTAATTTTACCGCCCTCGACCGTCAGTCTTTTGAACCGTGCTCTGGTTGGACCGGCACCCAGTTCCTCCCTGCAAGAAATAGAAAGGGCCTTCTGCCTGAAGCTGGATCGGCAGTTGAAACTAGGCAGGCTGGCCAGCGGGACCGTAAATACCTACGAGCACTGTGTCCAGCTTTTCGTCGAGTGGGTTGGGGGCCGTGTCCGATTAATGGACGAACTGACCGCCAATCTACTGGAGCAGTATTTTCTGGAACGGCTGGAACAAATTAAGGCGACTAAGCAAGCCACGAACGGTAGTGGAATTCTAACCGACTTCTCAGCAGTGCGGCGGTTTATCCAGTTTTGCGTAGAAGAGAAATTCATGCCCCCTATCAAACTCCCCGAGGCCCCGAAAGTCCTGGGTGAAGTTGAGGGTGCCGAACCATTTACCTCAGACGAAATCGAACGGATCGGCCAGCAGGCCCGAGGTATTGCACTTCTCGCCTACCTCTTGCTGCGCTGGACCGGGCTACGGGGACAAGATGTTGTAGCCCTAACCTGGAAAGAAATCGACCTCACGGCGCAGCGGATCACTCGTGTTACACAAAAATGCAGGAAGCTCGTTATCATTCCGATGGCTCCGCCCTTGTTGGAAGAGTTGACTCATTGGCATAACCTGTTGAGTCCAGAAGAGAAGGACAGAGTGCTGCCCAACATAACCCGAGACAAGCTGTCAAGGATGATGCTGGGACTAGGGTCCAAGGCTGGAGTTGAAGGGGCCAACCTGCATCGCTACAGAGCGAATTTCGTGGTATACTTGTTAGAGAAAGAAATCCCAATCTACGATATTTCAAAGATCGTGGGGGACACAATTTTCACGCTTGAAAGAGCTTACGGAAAATTCACGGACAAGATGCAGGGTCGGGTGAGGGGTGCTTTTAATGGAGACGGGAACAATCTATCTAATCACAAATAAAGTAACAGAAAAGGTTTACGTGGGACAAACTTGGCACACAATACCTTTTCGATGGTCAAGACATCTCGGTAGTACGCGGTCTGGGAGCACAACTCCGCTTCACAATTCCATCCGTAAACACGGCCCCGAAAATTTTGTACTCAAACCCTTAGCTACAGGGGTTGTTACCCAAGAGGAATTAGATACATTCGAAGATGCGTGGATACTTGCCTTTAATTCCATTAGTTCTGCCTTTGGGTATAACATCAAGCGCGGGGGTTCTAGGGGAAGGCACCTAGAAGAAACGAGAAAGAAAATATCCGAGTTGCGTTTGTCCGAATGGCAAGACCCCGCGATGAGAGACAAACGATCACAGGCCATCAAACTCGCCTGGGATAACCCTCATTACCGCGAGAATATGTCTGAGGCTAACATTATTAGATGGGAAAATCCAGAATTCCGGGAAAAAATGATAAAGGCTTTTAATGAACCCCAAGCTATTCAAAATAGGAGAGCAGCCGCTGTCGAATCGTGGGGTGGTAATACAGAGCGAAAACAATCAATGTCAAACACCATGCTGGAAAAATGGGAGGACCCCGTCTACAGACAGAGAAGGGCTGAGGGGATGCTAGAGGCTCAAGGGAAGCCGGAGTACAAGGAAAACTGTTCTGTTGCCGCTCTTCAGAGATGGCAAGACGAAAATTTTCGCGAAAAACGGGCTGAAGCGATGGCGACCGTTGAATGCAAGGAAAAGATGTCAAAAGGCCAACTCTTGGTGTGGGCGCAACCGGGATACCGAGAGAAGATGTCAGAAAAACATAAAAAGAGATGGTCTGATCCTGAATTTAAGAACGGACCTGTAGGAAAAAAGGCTCTGGAAAATCTTAGTAAAAGATGGCCGAACCGTGATACAATGCAAGAGAACGTTAGGAAAGTGTTCGAAGCAGCGTAATGGTCGCTTCGGGCGGCAGGAGGGTGAGATGAAGGAAGCAAAGTTTACTAAGGGACCGTGGCACGTTGCGAATACTTCATTGCGTGTAGTTCACGTCACAAGCGCGCGCGGACTTACCGCAGAGGCTCTGATAGGTTACGCAGCCTCCCAAGGTGAGGGCGAAGCTAATGGTCGTCTTATCTCAGCCGCGCCCGAAATGTACGAGGCTCTGAATGAGTCTCTCCAGTTTCTAGAAACACTGCACACCGAAGACGCTTACGGGGCGTGCAGCCTGCCTATAGCTGAATGCGATTGCAGACTGAGCGATCATTACGCCGCCGTCAAAGCCGCGCTTGCCAAGGCAGTCCAGCCATGACCGAGCGCCGCACCGAGCACGAGCCCAGAATCGCCAACGCGCATCACGATTGTGACCGCGCTCTGAATCGCACCTACCCGTCCCATGCACAGGCCCAGGATGGCGAACGCTGGCGCTGCACATGTGGCAACGAGTTTGAACACGTCTGCGATGAAGCGGAAGGCTGCTCGTGGATTCCGTATGTTCAGCCGTGCCAAGGGTGCGCTAAAAAGATCGACCACTATTGCTGGGAGCGCAGCGGGCAATTTTGGGCTGGAGATAGCTCAATTTTATGATCTGGCGCATAGACTTTAGCGGCATGGTGCCCAAGCCTGCACGACGCGCTGAAGATACGCGGGAGGAGAAACGATGAAGATTGACGACAAGATCATTGAGCAGATGCGCCAATCCTATACAGACAATCTAGGACGCGCGGTTACGGAGAGATGGCGCGCCGCAGCCGCCGTGCTCCAGAAGCTGCACGAGGAGGAGCTGGAGAGGGCTCTCTCGTCGGTGACGGATGCGGAAGCTAAGTGGGGGTTTACATGCGGTGAGGTCAATGGACTCCTCGCCAATCGTCGCCGCGCCCTGATCGCACCTGAGCCAACGCTACGAGAGAAGATCGTTGACGTGCTGAAGCAGTATCCCGATCGTGCTCCCGAGATCGCAGACAAGATTCTTGATTTGCTGGAGCGCAAGTAACCGCAGCACAGCCGCCGTGAGGCGAGAATGGAGGGGGATGTGATGACAGTGAAACAGATCAAGGCTGCAATCAAGAAGACTACGGATGGGTACCAGCATGTCTTAGACTGCGGCCCCGCCACAATTCAGATTAACGCGCCTCGCGCGCTCATGCAGATAGAGGCTATTGCGCGGCTCGACACACTCTATGCAACATTAGGGGAGAAGCGACCCTTATTCCGCTGCGACGACTCAAGTAAGACCAATCAGTAGCCGCGCCCATCGCGGCGAAGGAGTGAAGGAATGACACAGCCAGATTGTCTCCACTGCGGAGGCTTGCACTACGGCACTCCGTCCGGTCGGTGCCCATACATTTGCGAGACGTGTCACTGCGGTATTCGCCCTGATGCGGCGCCGAAGTGTACTTGCCCGCCGAAGGAGCCTACGCCACACTTTTATGAGCAGCTTCGCAACGCCGGCTCCGAGCGCCCCGCCGATCCTGCGGGGGAGGAGAAGGACGCCACCCTTAAGCTGAGTTCAGGCTTGTTCGTTCAATACGAAGAGTACGCCAAGCTAGAGGCCCAGCTTCTCGCGAGCCAAGCCGAGTGCGAGAGGCGGTTTAGCTATGACGAAATTGATGAACTGTGCTGTGAATTTGGGCAGCCTCAGTTCGTTCAGACCGACGATGGCGAGGCGTGGTACTGGCAATTCAAAGGAAGCGACTTGCCTGTGGCTGACAATCTTGCGGAGCTATTCAACGCTGCTCGACGACTCTCTCCCACCCGCGCTCAACCCCCCCCGCCCAGCCCTGCGAACAGTGACGCACGAGACGCGCTCATCAAGCTGCTGAGGTTTTGCGACACTACTTCAGACGGCGAAACAGAGTACGAGCGTGCCGTCCTCGAAGCGCAAAAGATCGTAAACGCGCCCAGCCCTGCGCCCGATGCGGTGAGGGAGAAGCTGCGGGAAGCTCTCTTATTGCTCGCTGATGCTGTCTTCGGCAGAGGCGATGCAAGCGAACCGGATGTGTATGCGGACTACGACAAGCTAAGTAATCTAGAAGTTACTGCACGTACCGCCCTCGCAGAGAGCGCCGGGAAGGGGGAGTGATGGAGATACCTGAAGATTTGCAAGGTCGGTATTCTGAACTGAGCACATGGATACGCGGCCCTGTTACCGAGGACACGACCATGCCTTCAGAGCTTGGCTTGTTATCAGAGCTAATTCTCATCGAACGCCTCGCCGCAGCGCAGGAGCGGATCAAGGTGCTGACTGAGGCGCTACGGAAAGCAGAGCAACTGACGCATATTGCTACGGACTGGGATTTATGTGAAGTTGAGATCGATGACGAGATGGTGAGCACTTATCGCTTAGGAGATGAGTTTCGCGCAGCCCTCAAGGAGCCGCCATGCTCGTAATCGCGAAGGAGTCCGATTAATGGACGAAGTGAGCGTTATTGACCATACAACCTTCTGGGAACCGCGTACCATCTTATTAGTAAGTGCCCGAAAGGGCAGAAGGGGGTATTACTAATGAGGAAGTCAACAGCAATTGAGGCGAGCCCGGAAAAGTTTCAGGGGTGGGGCAAATTAGAACCTTTGGAGCAGTCTAAACTGACAGTCGCAATCCAAGCGTTGGAGAAGGCTGTAGATGCTTTTGAGATGACCAATCTCGAAGTTGGGGAGCATTTAGACAACATCAGCCGTCTGCTCACGCCCAAACGTCAGTTCAACAAATGGTTAATGTGGTGGTTAAGCACCCGCCGCAAAGCAAAATCCAGGTCTTGGGCCTATCAAACATTGAGGGAGTATCAAGACATCAAGGCGAGTACGCCGCACCCCGTCCTGGAAATGGCCAAACAGCAGGGAACCAAACTCACGGCGGATGTTTTGCTGCACAACCCTCCGCCCAAAACCGAAGACAGGGGAAAAATCGCAGAATATCTCTCTACTCTACGCCCCACTAGAGTGGAGGTGGTCAAATCCCCCGATATGCTATTGAAGGAATGCGTGAATTTTGTGTCTATCCGCTGGAATCAACTGCCAAACAATCACAAAAGCAGAACCGCCTTTGCCCAAGCCTTGATCGGGATGCTGCTTGGACGATTCGGAATCGCCAGTACTCAAACCTTCTCCCCAATGGCGGTACCAGATACATTCAGAGCCCAAAGAGGCCGACGTAAAGCTGCTTGACTTTCTACCCCCTGAGTGTGCTAGAATATTGGCATATTCAGGGGGTACGTGTTTGTTGATATCTGTGAACGAAATACAGGCTGGATGTATCGTGGAGTACTCAGAACTAACAGGAATTCCGGTCCAAACCTGTTTAGATTCAGCGATTGACGACTGGATCAGGACAGTAGCAGTTTCTCAAATTGAGAAACCTTCAAACTTGGTGGTAATGGAAAGGCGGGAGGCGTAAATGACGAGGGATGAGTTGGTTGACAGGATGATCGAGGAAGAGGCGGCAGGTAGAAATCAAAGCGTTATTCTTCCTCAAAATAGGAACGCTGAGTATTGGCACGAGCTGCGTTTGGGAATGTCCTCCGCGCTCGATGTGGCGGTGGGGGAGTTGCTCGCGGATGCTGCGACATTTGAGAAGGATCAGATGGAACGCAAATTCAAGGAGTCTGTGATGACTGGCCCAACTACGCGTGGGTGGGAGGCGTACCACTACGCACTGGCTGATCTCATTGCTAATCGTCGCGCGCGCTGCCTCAAGCCGAAGACGGTTGAGGAGAGGGTGACGATCCAAGACACACAACACGAAGAAGGATATCCGTTTCATGTGAATCTTGACGGCATTTGGGTACACAGTTTCGGCTCGGAACAGCACGCCGAAATCTATCGCCTCGGGTTGATTCAGAAGTTGAAAGAAAAGTCCGAATAATGGACACCCTAACCGCGTTCGTCCACAACTTTATTACACAGTTGGTAAAGGCCGACCGAGGTATGAGGTCTATGCACATCTTCTACCTCTGGGAAGACAAACGACCGGAACCAATTTTGGACCGCGTGAGGTTGGATGCAAAACTTTGGGCGGACTACGAGAGGATGTTTAAGCCGTGACCATCGAAGAAATACAAGCGAAAATCCTCAAATGCAAACGCCGGATTGACAAGCTATACGGCGAGATTACGAACTTTCAGGTTCAGTTACGAACTATTTGCGACCACCAAAATCCTGAAGTCTACCAATGGGAGCACGATAACGGGTACGGGCGACAGTCGTGGATTAAAGGCAAGCGTTGTGTTCACTGCGGATTCATTGACGCTTGGAGTAACGGAAACTTCCAACCCAGAGAACATTGGACCTTTTAAGATGAAATACCCCGAAGATCGCCAAGGTCTAGTCTTCTACTACATCGATGATGAAACCGAAAAGGCCGAACGGATGCGCCGCAAGGTCCGTCGATTCTGGGTCGGCGTCGTTCCATTAACTGGACTAGCGTCCCTGCTGGCCTGCCTGATCGCGCAGGAGAACATGTTCTTTGGTTTGTGGCTCGTGCTGGCTGTGGTGGTCGGGTGCTGGGATCAGGGGAGGGATGAATGAGCAACAAAATCATAATGTTTGACAGTTCGGAGGCGGCAACTTACCGAACAGATATCAAGGGGTGGGTGTCGTCGGACGGTCGATTCTACGGCGGGGACGAACGTACCGCTCGGTGGGGTGGTTGTACGCACCAGATTTGCAAGTGCGGAAAACTACACGATAAACACCGAACCATTTGTGATTCCTGCTATGCAAAACAAAGAACCGAGAAATATTACGCCCTTCCGGTTGAAAAGTGGGATGGCGAAACTCCGCTATGCTTGTGGGATGACGATAGATTCTTCTTCGACGAGGGATCATTGCTGGACTGGTTGGCCGATCAAGAGGAAGGGACAGAGGTCCAATTGGTGAAATGCAAACCCGGTCGCCTACACTATGTAGACGAAGACATTTGGTGCGACGACTTACCCGAAGACGGAGAGCTTCCAGAAGAGGTGGCCTCGAAACTCGCGGAACTGAACGAGGCCATAAAAAGAGCAGAACCCGTTTGTTGGTGGCCGACCAATATTCGTATTGAAGTCGAACCCTTCTGGGAACAGCTCAAAACCGATCACATACGCGCGTCCGATTAATGGAAAGAGAATAGATGATACACTGGCATCTCGATTGGGAGGTTCGGTCAGTCCCGAATCTAGAAGATGTGGGGCTGGATGTATGGCTCTCCCACCCCGACGCAAAGATCATTCTAGCTAATTGGGCCGTTGGCGACAACAAAGTCAAAACTTGGCAACCCCATTTAAACCCACAACTTCCAAATGAATTGGCTGATCTTTTGGCCGATCCTTTCTCTTTGTGTCACGCTTGGGGCTCAAATTTCGAGCGTCAAGTAGCCCTGCGTCTGCTTGGAATAGACAAACCCGTACACGAGTGGGTCTGCGTAATGTCCGCAGCCCGTTTTGCTGGGCTCCCTGGTAAGCTGGATGAAGCGGGCAAGGTTCTCGGTTTAGGCGACGAATCCAAACTAGAAACTGGCAAAGAACTCATCAATTTATTTTGCGTCCCAACGGAAGTCGGAGGAGAAGAAACGCTCTATGGGATCAGCGAGCCTCTTTTTAATGGTCCTGACACACACCCCACGGAATGGGCTAAGTTTGTAGAGTACGGTCGAGGCGATATTATCGCAGAGAGAGCGGCCCTCAAGAAGATCAAACCCTATTGGCCCTCCGAAGAAGAATGGGAGACGTGGAGGCTGGACAGCAAGATTAACGAGACGGGGTGGCCGGTTGATCTCTTGCTCGTGAGGAATGCCCGAGAGATCGCCCTCCGGGCTCGTGGACCCTTACTAGAAAGACTGAAGTCCCTTACTGGGGTGTCCAATCCTGAGTCTCGGGATCAGATTTTAGAATGGGTAAAACCCCAAGGCTACCTATTTGAATCTTTGGGGAAAGAATTCATTGCCCGTGCTCTGGCTGGGGAATGTGAACTCACCCCCGAAGGACGCGAGGTCTTGGAGTTGCGGCTTCAGACAGCCAAATCCAGCGTCCACAAATACACCGCTCTGGCTGACATGACGGCTGCTGACGGGCGGCTCCGCTACCAATACACTTACTACGGAGCACATACTGGTCGCTGGGCTGCACATGGCGTGAATGTCGGTAACTTGTTGAAACCAAACAAGAAGGTGGAGAAGGAACTCAAACTTGCTGTCGATCTAGTCCGATTAATGGACTACGACGGAATCGTAAAACACTTTGAAAAACCTCTGGACGTAGCGGCGGGGGTCCAGCGATCAGCTTTCCGCGCACCCGAGGGTTTCAAATTCGTCGTGGCTGATCTCAACGCGATTGAGAACAGATGCATTGGTTATCTCGCTCGTTGTGACGCGATTCTCAGAGTTTTTCGCGAGGGTCTGGACCCGTACCTAGCTTTCGCTGTCCGCATGTACAACATGTCTTATGAGGCTTTGTTAGCCGAGTTCAATGCAGGAAACAAGGAGAAGCGGACGTATTGTAAGGCTCCTGTTCTCGGCGGGGGGTACTCCTTGGGGCCAGGGGAAGAACGAATCGACGAGAAGACGGGATTGAAGTTCTTCACAGGTCTCATGGGCTATGCCAGAAATATGGGAATTGAACTTCCCCAAGAGGTTGCTACTGAGGCTATTGCAGTTCTGCGTAAAGAGTGGAAAGAAGTAACGTGGCTGTGGAAGGACATTGAAAGAGCGGCGGCATTTGCGATCCGACATCCTGGTCATGTAACAGGCGTAGGGGTCCCTGAACTCAAATGGGAATTTGAACTGTTCGAACGAGCTGGTCGAAAGATTCAGGAACCGACACTGTCTTTTAAATGTCACTCCGATAAAGTTTTAGAGCTTATCCTGCCCTCAAAACGTCCGCTGTACTATTGGACCCCCCGAGTCGAAACCCAACATAAAACTTGGGAAGGAATTCGAGACGGAAAAAAGGTCAAGCGAGAATACGATCAGGATGTGATCTTCTACCACGCTAAAGACCCGAAGACTAAGCAATGGGTGGAAACGGATACGTTTGGCGGACATCTGGTGGAGAATGCTACGCAGGGGGATGCCAGAGATATTCTCGTGGATGGATTGAAGCGGGCCGATAAAATAGGATTTTCGGTCGTCGGGCATTGTTACGACGAAGCGGTCACTCTCGTAGCTATTGATTCTGGATTAGGCGTTAAGGAACTTTGTGAATGTCTGTCTGTTCCTTCAGAAAGGTACGGAGGGAATCTTTCGTTGGCCGCAGAAGGTTTTGAAAGCGATGTCTACAGAAAATAATTGGAGATAAGTATGGCAGGTAAAAAGGGTACTAGAAAAAAGAGACAAGGGTGGATTACCAACGGAGTGGGGTATATTCCCCTCACTAGAGGTCAAGTTGCAAAGGTTGATCCCGAAGACTTAGCGTGGTTAACACAATGGAATTGGAACGCTTTGTGGTCTCCAAGTGCCAGAAAATACTACGCTACTTGTAAGGATTTCTCAACGGGCGTGGAGAGAAACCTAAGAATGAATCGCTTCGTTCTTGATGTCTGGGAAGATGAGATCAAGGTGGACCACGAAAACCAAGATACCTTGGATAATCGTCGATCTAACCTCCGCCGGGCCACTCAAGGAGAAAACCTTTGCAATCGAGGAAAACAAATCAACAATACGACTGGGTTTAAAGGAGTAAGTAGATGCTCCGAAAGGGGCAATTTTCGAGTTAGCATTACTCGGAACGGAAAAACCTTTTATTTGGGATGCACAGATACTCCAGAAGAGGGAGGAGCCCTCTACGCAGAAGCCGCTAAAGAAGTTCACGGAGAATTTGCTTTTTGGGCTTGACATCTCCCCCTAATTCTGTGCTACACTTTGAAACATCCAAGGAGAAAATCATGAAGCAAATCGTAACTGTTACTGAAGTAGAGGGCGAGGGTCTTGAGGCCCTGCTCGGCCAAAACGTTCTGCTGTTCTGCCTGAACTATATCTACACCGGCAAACTCGTCGGGGTTAACGCGACCTTCGTCAAGCTGGAAGGGGCCAAGATCGTTTATGAGACGGGGCCGTTCTCAGATAAGAACTACAAGGACGCCCAGAATCTGCCAGCATCCGAGTGGTATGTCCAAACATCAGCAATCGAGTCCTTCGGTCTAGGAAAGTAGGCCGAGGATGATTCGATCTTCCAAACAACGCTATCGGTCGTGGTCGTGGTCGCGGTCGCGGTCGGGGTCGTGGTCGCGGTCGTGGTCGGGGTCGGGGTCGCGGTCGGGGTCGTGGTCGGGGTCGGGGTCGTGGTCGCGGTCGTGGTCGGGGTCGGGGTCGTGGTCGCGGTCGGGGTCGGGGTCGGGGTCGGGGTCGGGGTCGTATTAACCCTTGATATCAATCTGTCCAATTAAATGGACTAGGAGACAACCATGAAAATCGTTTTTGCAATTCTCGCTCTCGTTTCTTTGCTCCCCCTTGCGGGCTGTAAAGACTCGGAATACGCACAATTTCAAGCCCTCGGGTCCAGACACCGCATCACTCTGTACGGGGCAACTGGAACCGCCATCAAAACTTGGGAATCGACCGGAAACGTAAGCAACGAAGGTCAGTCCGACGGCTGGTATTTCAAGGATGCAGCCAGCGGAAAACTCATCGAAGTGACCGGCACTCTCGTGATCGAGCAGGAGTAAACCATGAAAACCGCTATCTACTTTAGCGAAAACAACCTACAACTGGTTCTGACTCCCGAAAACGAGTTCGAGAAGAACCTGCTGAAGTCCTGCAAAGAATATGTTCCGGATTTCGCCCACGAGGGTCAGTTCTACTTGAACCACCCTGGATATATCGTTTACGCGGAGGGGCGTTATAGCTCAGTCTCCGAAACATCTCTCTTGCTGCGCTTCCCAAAACCAACCCCCGAACCAGATATCTAGGAGCCACCGTGGATTTAGAAGCTCTCGTCGAATCCCTCATGGATGAAGTCTATCACGCTGCCATTCTGAACGAAGACCCGGTAGTTCAGGAACGGATAGTCAAATCAACCGCTTACAATCTGATCGAAGATTTTGTCAACGATCTAGCGGAAGAAAATCCGTGTCCCTTCTGTGAAAATTTGGAAGAAGAGATCATTGAACTCAAATTAAAACTTGCGAAGGTCGAAGCATGACATCCCTAGACAAAACCCTCCTCGGGACCGTCTGCCTGATCTTGGCCGTTTGCCTCCTGCACTTGAAAATGCCGTGGTGCGCTCTGGTTACGCTGTTGGGGGCTGGGGTTTGCTTTGGTTCTTCGGCTTGGGAACAGATTGTAGGTTGGATGAGGTGGGAAGAGTGACCGACTGGGATCAACGATTTTTGGACATGGCCAAGTTGGTCGGGAGCTGGAGCCGCGACCCCAGCACGAAGGTCGGGGCCGTAATCACCAAGGGTAAGTTCGTGGTAAGTCTCGGGTTCAACGGCCACCCCGCAGGACTGCCGGACACACCCCAACGGCTGGAGAACCGGGAAGAAAAATACAAGACGATCCTCCATGCAGAACTCAACGCGATTTTAACATCCCGCCGCGATCTGAATGGGTGTACAATCTACATCTGGCCGTACCTATGCTGCTCTCAGTGCGCGGCGGTGATTATTCAGTCTGGGATCAAACGAGTAGTGGTTCCGTTTCGGGGGCTGGATCGGTGGGGAGAATCCGCTGTCTACCTCAAGGAAAGTGGAGTTGAACTCCGAGTGAAAGAAACACAATGACCGACTTGGAAGCCCTTGCAACACAGCAGAAATTAATCGAGAAACTTCAGAGAAAAATCAAGCGGCTCGAAAAACGATTACTAACCAAGAAAAAGTACGAAACAATGGACTTAGAGCAACGAGGAGCAACACCACAGTTTATTGCCCAGATTGACGCAAAAGACGCGGAAGCAATGTCCGATTAATGGACGGGAGGATTTGTGAACGAGAATTACGAAATTTTCAACCCGCAAAACAAACCCGTAGAGGGACTCCCCGTGATCTACGGATTCAATAACGGTGGCTCCGTGGGGTGGTATAGCGCCCTCGCGATTGCAGAAGATGGGCACGTCCTTGGGGTTCACCTCTGTTCTGCTGACTACTTCATTCCTTACGATTTGGGAATCTTTAAAGGCGACCGATCCGACCGCCACGAAAACTCCTATCGGAAACACTACCCCAACGGCTATCGAATGGACTACGTTCCCCACGAGGAAATCAAAGGTCATCCCGCTTTGAACAAAGCCTTTGAACTCAACAAACTCATCCCGGAGGTTTCAAATGAACAGGAGAACGTTCCTGCAAGCACTAGTGATCCAGTCAATAACAATTCCCAGAGCGTCGTATGACCGCGCAGAAGCCGAGGCGAAACTCATGGAACTTCTACGGAAGGACATTGAAAACATGCACGTTGATCTGGTAAACTGGCCGTTGAGACGGAAAATCAGTCAATTGGCGATTTTGGTTACGAGGGAGTATTGAGATGGCAGACATCAAGCAGGCTGCGAAGTGGATGGTAGAGGGGAAGAAAGTGACGAGAGCGTTTTGGAAAGACCCCGGAACTCACTATTGCGGAACGGGTCGGATATATCTGTTTTGGAAGCAACGAGGTAGCCCGGACCCTGTTCTACTTTTGTGGACGGGCGATCTTCTCGCCGACGACTGGGAGATTGCAGATGTCTAATCTGGCACTAACAATGAGGCCCGACTCTCTGGATGCTCTGATCGGGCAGGATTCTCTCAAGCGGGCTGTCAAGTCCTTCGCCGAGAAGGGTAACTGGCCGAACGTGTTTCTGTTGCACGGACCCCCTGGTACCGGCAAAACCACGAGCGCATTGATTATCGCTCGCATGTCGGGAGCCGACCCAGAGTACATCCAAGAGATCAACGCTTCCGCAGAAAACGGAGTAGACTCCGCCCGAGAACTTGCAGAGCTTTCGGAGAGCCGTCCATTTTCTGGACAACGGCGTGTGATAATTCTGAACGAATTCCACATGTACACTGTTCAAGCGCAGAACGTCCTCAAGGACCCGATGGAGAAGAGTCCGGCCCTCTGGATACTAACTACAGACCGCCCAGAGAAGGTTGAAGCCGCCATCAAGTCTCGGGCCAGCGCGGCTACGTTTGAGTTGAAACCCCTAACCAAGATTCAAATCTCCGACCTTATTTACGGGTCGATTCCGTCTGCACACGACGCCGCCGCTTCAGAAAGTGCGGCCAAATTCGCCCAGTGGTTTTATGACCGAGGAATCACTTCCCCCAGAGAAATCCTGGGTGTCTTAGATCAACACTTTGCTGGCGTACCTCTCGAACAAGCTGTTCATGGGGCCGAGCACGAGCCTTTATATCCTGAGATCGCCACCGCAGTTTTATCAGGAAACTGGAACAAAACTTCTGGACTCCTGAAGCAAATCAAAACAGCGGATTATCGGGCAATGGTCGCGGTGGTTTCTGCCAAAATGAGTTGGGCTCTGCTGGAAGAAGGTTTCGGGCCGAGAGGAGACGCAATTGCAACTTGCTTGGTCGGCCTCGGTGTCAACCAGTTCGCGGACGGAGTGGCCTATTCGAGCCTGAAAGCCCTTCTGTATAAATGTTGCCGAGCTATCGGTGGAGGAAACAAATGATTGAAAATCTACATGACTTTTTCGAGGATCACACGGATGAGTTCCTGAAATTTGAGCGGGTAGAAAACAAGTTATCTAGCCGCCCAGATATACACGCTTTTATCTTGCTGAACCAACTGGTTCCGGGAGAGTTCGATATGGTGTCTGACGCGCAACACGATGAGATTTTCCTTGAGGTCAGCCCCGACCAACTAGTGGCGGCGGCAACTGAGAAACAACTTATTGATTTACACAGATGCGGAGTTCGCCACGACTCTCAATATGATTGTTTGTGCATGTTTACCTAGGAGGAAAGTAATGCTAATCAAACTGAAATCAACTAAGGGAGCCGACATCTACGTGAATACGGATCAGATCGCGGTCTTGTCCGCCGGAACTTTAGTCGGCGTCTCGAACATCATGTTACCCAACGGACTCAGTATTGAGATTCAGGAGACTGTGTCGGAGATTGTTGGAAAAATCGACCCCAAAGTCTGGGAATAGTCCATTAACCGGACTTTCCAAAGCGTTTGAGGCACCAGATGCAAAACCCCCGCTTGGTAGATCGGCCAATATCCTCCCACTCTACTTGATGGTTGCAGTAGGGTTCGGGGGCGAGTTTTAACCAGGACCAGAGCTTGGAGAAGATCGACATACTTGAAATATACCACAGGAAGTGGTAAAATCAACTTGAGAAATTGAGGAACAGCATGGAATTTACCGAAAATGAGATAGCGGCTTTTCGCGCAGAATATGGACGCGGAGCAACCGACAGCCAATGGGAGTTGTATCTTAGCGACTGCAAGGCGAGAGCATTGAGGCCGGGAGTTCATAGTGTATTCCAGCTTCGTAGCGCCTCGGAGTGGGACCCAGATACAGGGTCTAAGCGATCCGTAAAAAAACCATTTTGGATAACAACCATCGGGGCGCTGCGCCTGATCGCTCTGCGGACAAAGCAGTACGGCGGCTCGACCTCTCCAGAATACATTTATTTGGACGACCAACTAGAACCCACTGTGGTCTCCCAGATACCGTTGCCGGATAAGACCAGAACAAACACCCCAAGAGAGCCTTGGGCGGTTCGAATCTCCGTCAAACGCAAAGATTTCGACGAGCCAATCACAAGCATTGTCCGGTTCGACTCGGTGGCGGGAACCTACAAGAGCGGCAACAACATTGTTTTGACCGAAATGTGGGTCAAGCGCGGGCCAGAACAGAACGCGAAATGTGCTGAGGCTGACGCTTTGCGTAAGGCGTTTCCGGAAGAACTCGGCTCGCTCTACCTGTCCGAAGAGATCAAGAACGAAGAAGAACCCGCTCCAACCGCCGTCACCCCAGCCTCCGTAGTTCCCCTACCACCAACTGCGCCGCCTGTAAACCAACAGCCCGCAGTTCCGACAGACGCACCGAGGCCGAACGAACCGAAAGTTGAGTATCACGTCACCTCCGTGCCTGCGACCCTCCCCGAGCACTCTGGAAGCGTGTTAGTAGTTAAGGCAAAAACGGTCGGAGAAGAACTTAACGAACGAAGAGAGGCAGCACGAGCTTCGGTTCCCGACCTCAAACCAGCCTCCGAACTCCCTCCCCCAGAAAAGAAGAAAGGCGGTCGGCCCAAGAAGGAAAATCCAGTTAATGGACCAGCCCCAGTACCTGGGGACATCACAGACGAAGACATCGCCAATGTAGACCAACCACGACCTGTAGTGGACGAGGTTGCGGAGAAAGCAGCAGCCGAAGCCTTTGTGGCCGATCTGGACCCAACCCCAACCAAAGAAGAGAAGGACGGGTTTGTGGCCCGCATCCGAGCCTTAACTGCAAAAGGAGCAAAGGGTAAGGACATTCAGGCCCGAATTCTAGAACTGTCTGGAGTAACAGACCACAACTTAGCACCAGTAAGACACTGGAAGCAGGCGCTGGGAGAGTTTGAGACCAAGCCGCCGAGTAAAGAATTAGGAACCTTTTAACCCGAGGAGAAGACAAATGCCAGAATTCGTAGTGAAAACCATCAACGACCGCAACATTTACATCGAAGCGGATTCGTTCGACAACAACCACAATCCTGATGTTTACGACTTCCGTTCCGAGGGAAAACTCGTCGCCTCAGTAAACGCCCACGCCACCTTAGCGGTCATCAAACAGGAGAACGACAAAGCTGATTTTTACTTCCACGATGATCTGACTGGGGAGGACACGGACGACGTGTGTGCCGCCTGCCGAGCCGAAGAGGAGAACGAAGACTTCTTCAGCAAGGTCTGGTCCATCATTGATATGTGGCACGAACCCCCGACCGAGGAGACTATTCAATGAAGCGTGCAATCCTAGCCATTCTGGCCGTCGCTACTTTGCTACCAGCGCAGGTAACCCACCAACTCAAGCACCCGTGCCCCAACCTAGAGGAAGAAATTCCAAAAGGTGTGGTAGAGCCCCAATACAAAGATTCGCAACCCTTCTGTCCGAGAGATGATTTCAAGCTGGAGTGGTATGTGGTTGGTTCCTCCCCTTCGTGGACTTCTTCGGGGTATATAACCTATGACACCAGGGGTGGTTTCGCAACCCTCGTAGATAGTGGCAATACCCACTACGTGTTTGTCGCAAAGTGCGTGAAGAAGGAGGCTCAGTGAGCGGGTACATTAACGTCACGGTAGTCGGGTCTCTCGGCAGGGACCCCGAGGTCAAGTCCACACCAACCGGAAAGAAAGTCGCTAATTTCTCGGTTGCTGTGGATCAAGGCTTCGGGGATGCCAAAAAGACCGAGTGGGTCAACATCGTAGTTTGGGAAAAACTGGCCGAACTGACGGAACGCTTCTTAAAAAAGGGCAAAACCATCGCTCTATCGGGAACACTCCAAACCCGTAGTTGGGAAAAGGATGGCGTGAAGCAATATCGGACAGAGGTTGTAGCCCGAGACATCACCTTCCTCGACAGCGGTTCCAAATCCGAAGGTACCCGCAGCGCCACAGCAACCCGTCAACAAACCACTCCAGCCCCGAGAGCAGCCGCACCAGCATCCGATGATCCGTTCGACGATCCGATTCCGTTCTGAGGCCCTATGAAAATCCACGTAACTGAAAAGCACATTCGATCTGGGGTCAGAGGCTCTTGTAGCTCTGATCCAATTTCTTTGGCGATGAAGGACGCGGGGCTGCTCAAACCCTGGGTTAGCCCGGACCACATCACGTGGGACGAAAACCACA
>Ga0265320_10000207_pt1 | contig 47876 bp, 48 predicted proteins | sample 4827metaG_FD_202087 | JGI IMG/M metagenome (GOLD analysis project Ga0265320, IMG submission 202087) | Rhizosphere microbial communities from Carex aquatilis grown in University of Washington, Seatle, WA, United States - 4-8-27 metaG | ecosystem: Host-associated > Plants > Roots > Rhizosphere >... | reverse complement strand
TTGCGCCGGTAATTGTCTCCGCCGGTTTCATTCCATAAAACGGCGCGCGAGCTGAATTTTGGGATTCCGGAAGTGTTTCCTGTTGCAGCGTATTGTAAGGAAGCGAACGGGCTGAAGCCGGCATTGAGTTCGCTTGGCTTTCATTTTTCGGCGCTGAAACATTTTTCTCAGGCACACCGGACATCTTTGCATCGCCCGGTTTCGTTTTTGGGGATTCGGAAGCGTCCGCTGCACTGCTGCAGACAATCAGCGACGCAACGATAGCCACGTAAAGAACATTGACAAACAGGAAACGGCTGTTCTTCATTGAAGCGTCCTTCGGATTGGAAGAGTAATAATGAACGTTGTTCCTTTATTTAGCTCGCTCTCGACTCGGATATGTCCTTGATGCTGAGCGATGATGTTTCGCGAGATCGCAAGACCAAGGCCCGTTCCCTTTCCCTCTCCCTTTGTTGTGAAGAAAGGCTGAAATATTTTGTCAATATTCTCTTGTGTAATGCCGCTGCCCGTATCCGAGAATCGAACCGTGACGCTAAACCCTTCCAGCATGCTGGAGATAAAGATCTTCCCCCCCCTTGGCATCGCATCGCGTGCGTTGATAGCAAGGTTGAGGAACACCTGTTGTAGATAATTCGAATTTCCAACAACCATGGGAAGGTCGGTGGAAAGAGCCAGCTCGATATCGATTTTGTCCGTGCGGTACTCATGTTGAACCATCGCGACAACGTCCTCAATCGCCTTATTGATGTCGGTCGGCTGAGTCATCACGTCTTCGGAAACATTGCGGGAGAAATTCATGAGGCGTTTCGTAATGGTACTAAGCCGCTGCACATGCTGGCGTACCAAGTCGAGCCCGTTCGGGAGGGCGACTCCGCGCTGCATCATATCCATTTGGAGCATGAGCACCTGCACTGGATTCTTGATTTCGTGCACGATGCTTGCAGCGAGTTCGCCGATCGCGGCGAGCTTTGCAGCCTGGATCATCTGCGCTTCCGACGACTTCAATTGCTTGTTCGCGTTGGCAAGTTCCTCGTAGGTCCGCCAGTTTTCAACGCCCGCGGCAGCCTGATTTGCGAGAACGGAGAGGAGCTGAATATCTTGATTCGAGAAATCCTGCTGCGGTTTTTCCGTATGGATCAGATAGATTCCGATAGAACGATTGCGCAGAATGAGCGGCACGATCACGAAATTTTTTGCCGTGCCGGTCGCGACAAGACTCTCGAGGTCGGGGATGATCACCGTCTTCTTCTCGTCGAACACCCAGTCACAAATCCCGGATTCAAGCTGCTGCTGCGCCTCTTCCTTCAATCGCGGATCATGTACCGGAGCAAGGGGAAGAAGCCTGTTGGAAGTCGAGTCGAGGAGAAAAATGTTGGACTCAAGAACAGGAATTACCTGCTGGGTCAAATCGAAGAGAGTCGCGAGAATCGTTTCTGGGCTGACCGCCGTGCTCACGATATTCGAAAGCCGCTGCATCGCCACCAGTTCGTCGATAGAGCTTCGAATTGCAAGATTGTTTTTATTGAAGTTCGCGTTCTCCTGCCGCAATGCCTGAATGGTCGTCTCCAGCGCCTTGATGTACTTTTCCCTGCTTTCAATGAAGGATTCAAATTGTGGAAGCGCTTCATCGAGAAGCTCGTTTCTGCTTTTCATCTTTTCGCTTTGCTTTTTCATTCCTTAATACCCTTTGCCCGAAACAAATGCGGTAACTTCTTCAACATCGCTTTGGATAACCTCTCCGTACTCTGCAATATATTCTTTCAAAACATTTTCATCGGACAGTTGCAGCTTCTCGAGAGCTATCGGATCGTAATTGGCGCCCTTGTCGAATTCCACCGGAGGATTACCATTGAGTTGGAGTGCAATAACGTCCGCGACATGGATCAACGCAACGAGGTCGGGATTCAACGTGGCCTTGGCGGGCTGGTGATGGAGTGAGATGGCTTCAACCAGGTGATCCGGCATATTCCAACGCTCGGCGAGCCAGCCGCCAACCTCGGCATGAGTGACTCCAAGTACGCTTTCTTCGGCTTCCTGCATCGAAAGCTCGGAATCACGAACGATATCAACTATCCTCCGGAACTCATTGGAAAAGTAACGATGCAAGACGGATATTCCCATGTCGTGCAGAAGCCCTCCGACGAACACTTCGCCGCTGATACGGTAGTGCAGGTCGCGGGCAAGTCTCCGTGCTATGACCCCGGTGGAGATCGCGTGGTCCCAGAAAACTCTCGCATCGAAATAATTATCGGATTTTTTCTGCAATGAACTCACGAGGGAAATGCTGATAACGATTTCTTTCAAGGCGTCAAAACCAAGAACGATAATTGCAAAATCAATCGTCGAAATCTTTTTGGGAAAGCCGTAAAACGGAGAATTGGCGATCTTCAAGACTTTCGCGGTGAGTGCCTGATCCGAGGAAATCACCCTTCCCAGCTTCGAAGCACTCGTTCTCGGATTGTCGACCAGCTCAACAACTTCGAGCGCAATCGAAGGAAGCGCCGGAAGCTGGATAATCGTTTTGACTTTTTCGTGTATTTGTTCTGGCGTCATCATAGCGCAACTCTCTGTGGCTGATTATTCCAAAGTACGTTTTTTAACATCGTTAACGATTCGTCGTGAAGCTCTAACACGGTCGCCTCATCGAGCTTGAGCACGCGTCCTATCTCTTCGAAGGAAACATTTTCGTAGTAATACAATGCAAGGATGATTCTCTGCGTTTCCGGGAGCGCTCCCATCTCGTCGACGAATTTTCGTTTGATCTCGCTGATAAAATCCTCAAGTGATCTTCCGCCGTCGATATCAGCCCTCATCCGGCTGCAATATCGTTCCAGGTCATCACGATTCAGGGCGGCTTCTTCAAACTGGATGCGTCTGAGAGCTGCCGGCTCGTAGGTCAACGGTCCGTCATGCAAAAAATTTCCGATCTCGATATGGGAACATAGCACGTCGGCAATATGCACTGTCGCAGTCAGGCTTGGGTCGATAACCGCCTGAAGGGGCGTGTGATGAAACCGTATTGCTTCGGCGATTTCAGGAGGCAACTCCCATTTGTTCGCAGTCCAAAAGCCCGCTTCGCCGTGCGACACGCCGCTCGCCGATTCAACCGTCGCGAGGAGCCGTCCGTTTTTGGAGTGCCGTAACGCATTTACGTCGTCGTTTACGAACTGATGAAGCATAACATATCCGATGTCGTGAAGAAGACCGGCAACGAAGGCCTTGTTGGGATCGCATTGTTTCGACCGCTCTGCTACGTAGCCCGCGATGATACCGCAGGTCAGTGAATGATTCCACGTTTCTTCATATTCGAAGAGGACGTTCACCATCTTCCGCAGCGCGTTGTTGACAAGGAGGCTTGAAACTGTTTCCTTCAACACATCGAACCCGAGAAGGACTATCGCAAAGTCAAGCGTATTGATCCTTTTTGAAAACCCGTAGTACGGCGAATTCGCCTTGCGCAGGATTCCTCTCATGAGAGACGGGTCCTTCAACAGGATGGAGGAGAGACGGGCAATGCTGGTTCTGGAATCGTTTGTCAGATTCATGATTTCGCCGACGACGGTCGGCATGGAATTCAGCTTTGCCTTGACTTCGAGGGAAAGTGGTTTTTCGTTTGATGTTCTCATAAGCGTTTCACCGATTGCTAGATTGATCCTTTGAGCATGGTGTGCAAGTCGCGCAGCACGGCCGCGTGAATCTGAAACACGCGTGATTCTGAGATTCGCAGCACGGCCGCAATTTCTTTGAAAGTAAGGTCTTCATAATAGTAGAGCATCACGATCAGCCGATCCCGTTCGTGAAGATGCTCCACCGCGGCAACAATCGTGTTTTTCACCTGATGTTGATTTGCAATCTCGGACGGATCGTCTTTTTCGTCCGTCGAGAGCGCATCAAGCCTGGATGCATATTCGGGCGCATCGGGCAGCATCCCTGGCATTGCATTGACTTGCTGAATAATTTCCGCATACCGCTCAACCGAGATAGACAGCCGGCGAGAGATGTCTGCCGCCGTCGTTGTCCGGCTTTCCGCTTGGCCCGCTCGCTGGGCCATCGCTTCCGCCTGGCGCTCGGCACGTCTGACCGACCGCGGCACCCAGTCCAGTTTCCGCAATTCGTCCTGAATTGAGCCTTTGATACGGCTGACTGCATAAGTTTGAAATTGAACGCCGCGATCGGGATTAAATTTCTCAATAGCATCAAGCAATCCGATAATCCCAAACTGAACAAGGTCCGATCTCTCCAGCGCGGCCCAAGACCGGAACGATGCTAAGCCGATCTTATTGACGACGAAGTTCACGAGGCCGAGGTTCTCGAAGAACATTTTGTTATCAGCGTCACTGTGTCCGGCTGAGCTTGCCATTTCCTGTATGTGAAGTTCCTGCTGCATCGTTTATTCTACCCGCCTATAGTTGGTGCCATTCGCTGCAAAAATTTTCGCCTTCCGCCCGGCATTATCAAGCCTTTGCCTGGACAGCAGGTGCATGTCGCTTTGACGGCTGGCTGTCGTTGAGCGTGCCTTGCACTTCAGACTCTCGCTCGCGAGGACGGGTTGAAAGCATGGCAAGAACCGTCGTGGCCGCGAGTTCGACGCCGATAAACACAATAAATGCACGCGCAATCACATCAAACAAACTTGCGCCTTGCGATCCAAAGACCACCGCCGACACGAAGAACGCCAGCAGGCCTAATTCAAAGACTACAGTTTTCATTGGTGTTCTCCTAAAACAGGAATAAGAGATTGATTGATGATCGTTTGTGCCGCGACTCTGAGTGACAGCGACGCTGCACTTGTGGGAAATCTTTTCATAACCGGCTCTTGCGCCTGAACTGCGTTTCGCATATTCACGTCGAACGGAATCGACCCCAAATATCCGATATCACGTTTCAGAAAGTGATCGACTGCCATTTTGAGTTTCTGGACAGTTTCATCCGCATCGCTCGGAACCTGAGCGGCATTTATCAATACTGAGATCCGTTCCGAAGGACGCGAAATCGAAATGGTCTTGATCACCGCATACGAATCCATCACCGAGGTCGGTTCAATACTCGTCACGATGATGGCCTCGTCGGATTCAAGCGAGTATGTGACGGTCTCCCTCGACAGACCGGCGGAGGTGTCAATCAGAAGGATATCGAAATGCTCTTCGAGCGAAAAGAGGTCCTGGAGAAAACGCTGTTGCACAAGCGTTGTCATTTCCGGGTAATCGACATCGCCGGAACTCCCCGGTAGTATTTTCAGGCCGGGGTATGAGCTGACGAGGGCATCTTCGATATCCACTTTACCGTGCAGAACATGCCCCAACCGGTACCGCGGGGCGATCCCAAGCAGGACGTCGAGATTGCCCAGGTTGGCATCAGCGTCAACAAGAAGAACCTTCTGGCCAAAGTTGCATAGTGCTATGGCCAGATTGAGAGCGACGGTGCTTTTGCCAACGCCCCCCTTCCCGCTGGTCACTGCAATGCGGTACGGCATAGTGGCGGTTTGCACCGTGTAATTCTGAAGAGCTATTTCGCGCAACCGTGTCGCTTGATCCACGATGGCTGTTTGTTCACGCATGGGCGACTATTCCTGGATAGATCATTCGGGCCAGCTTCTCTGAATCTGCCAGCATGATATCGTCTGGTACCCCTTGTCCCGTCGTGACGAAGGAAATCGGAAGCTGTGTATGAAGGGCAATGTTCAGCATGGTGCCGAGTACCACTGCTTCGTCAACTTTAGAAAGAACGACTCTGTTCGGCTTTAACAAGCCGAATCGTTCGATCACGTCGAACATTGTCCGCTTATTCGTCGGTGCGCTCAGCACGAGATGAATTTCATCCGGATCGAGAGATTGAATTAATCTCTTCAATTCGCTCAATTCTTTCTTCATTCGCTGATTGCGGCCCACGGTGTCGACAAAAATAATGTCTTTCGCGCTAAATTTTTTCAACGCCTCGGTCATGTCGCCGGGTTTATACACAATCTCCATCGGAATATCGGCTATGCTGGCGAACGTGCGGAGTTGTTCGATGGCGCCGACGCGATAGGTATCTGCGGAGATCAAACCGATGTTAAGATGCTGGACGAGTTTGCCGATCGCTGCGAGCTTTGCAATCGTTGTTGTCTTCCCGACTCCCGTAGGCCCGACAAGTACTATGACGCGAGGCCGTTTCGATTTCTCTTTTGGAGGCTGTGCAGTTTTCAACAGCCCCGCGATTTCCGTGAGGAGGCTTGTTTCAACGGCTTGCCTGTTGTCGCGCTGGGGGCCGTCCAGTTTTCCATACACTACTTGAACAAGATCGGCCGCCACCTGTTCGTCGACGTCATTCTGCACCAGCGTCCGATACGCTTGCTGAAGGCACTGCGGCAGTGCGGGCATTTTCGAATATTTGAAATGCTCGGCGATCGAATCCAGCGTGCTCTTCATTTCTTCCATCTCAGCTTTCAACTCATGCATTTCGGTCCGGTCCGCCAACGGAAGAGCGTTCCTCTCCTCTGTCCTCAAGGTCCGTTTCTCAAAATGTTCGGCGACATTCTTCAATCCTTCAAGCGCTTCATTTGCGGCGGAGTCCTTGACGCTGGCGGACGCCGCGCGCTGCAGCAGCTGGTTGAAAGACGCATCGTCCCGCTGATACGGCGCCTGCGGCGGGCGCTGAACCGGCTGATCGTCGATTGCCGCGGTCACTTCAAGCATCTCTTTCCCCAGAAAATTGAAGTGCTTTCCGTTAGAAATCTTTTTTGTGTTGAGGATGATCGCCTCGGGACCCAGCTCTTCTTTCATCTGTTCGGTCGCTTCTTTCATTGTTGCACCGACGAATTTTTTAATTCTCATGGTTGATCTCCAATTTGCCTGTGAATTCGATTTCCGTTTCAGCTGGTAGTTCTGTAAATGATAAAACGACGACTGTCGGGAAAGCCGTGTGAATCAAACGATACAAATAGGTTCTCACTGTCGCTGCGCAGAGAACAACCGGCCGAATTCCCGCACCAATCGACTGTTCCACTTTTTCAGTCAGGCCTTTGTGTATGGATTCGATCATCGCCGGCGAGAGGCCCAGACTCGGGCTGCTTTCCCGTTGATTTTGCAATGCATTGGTTATTAGTTGTTCGAGCCGTGGACCCAGAACGATTGCGCGAATCACGCCCTTTGAATCGCGGTACATATGCGCGATAGTTTCGGAAAGAGAATGCCGCACATATTCTGTAAGCACATCGACGTTCTTCGTAACACGTGCGTAGTCCACGAGCGATTCCAGAATCGTCACCAGGTCGCGTATGGGGATGCCTTCCTTCAGCAGGTTCTGCAGAACTTTTTGCACCGTTCCGGTCGGAAGCAGTTCCGGCGTCAAATCTTCAACGACTGCCGGATAATCCTTTTTCAAGTTTTCGATCAGCTTCTTTGTATCCTGTCTGCCTAAAATCTTATCCGCGTTGCGCCGCAATATTTCTTGCAGGTGAGTCGAGAGAACTGCGGACGGCTCAACGACGGTGTATCCGCCGATCTCCGCGCGCTCCCTCTCATTCGCGCGTATCCAGAGCGCGGGCAGACCGAATGCGGGCTCTTTCACTGCGATGCCTTCTATGTGTTCTTCAACTCCCACGGCATTCATTGCAAGAAGCCGGTCCATCACGAGACGGTCGGTCGCAATAACATTGCCGCGAATCTTCACGACGTACTGGTTCGGTTCCAACTGGAGATTGTCGCGAACCCGAACCGGCGGGATCAGAATTCCAAGCTCGAGCGCCAGCTGCTTGCGAATATTGGTGATCCGATTAAACAGGTCCCCTCCCTGCGTGTTATCCACGAGGGATATCAGCCCGTATCCAATTTCAAGTTCAAGGGAATCAACCTGAACATAGTCTTCGACGCGCTCCTCCTTTTTCTCGGCAACCGGAGGAGCGGGAGCGGCGATTTTCTTTGCGGGCTTATCACGCATTGTGACGAACCCTGCCGAGCCGGCCAGACCGGACAGAAGGAGGAACGGCAAGGTCGGGAGCCCCGGAACGATAGCAAAAAGAAATAGGGCGCCGGACGCAATCAGAAGAGCTTTCGGCCTGCCAAAGAGCTGATTCCGTATTTCCTTGTCCAGTTGTGTCCCCGATCCGCCCCGCGTGACAACCATGCCAGCGGCCGTCGCCACAACGAGCGCCGGAATTTGAGTGACCAAGCCGTCGCCAACCGTGAGGAGCGTGTAGTTATGCAGTGCATCGGTAAACGAAAGCCCTTTTTGTGCGACGCCGATTATAAATCCGCCGAGAATATTAATGACGTTAATAAGCAATCCCGCGATGGCGTCTCCTTTCACAAACTTGCTGGCGCCGTCCATCGCTCCAAAGAACTCCGCCTCGCGTGCGATCTGGGAGCGGCGTTCACGGGCTTCTATCTCATTGATTAAACCCGCGTTCATATCGGCATCGATGGCCATTTGCTTCCCCGGCATCGCGTCGAGGGTGAACCGTGCAGCGACTTCCGAGATTCTTCCCGCACCCTTAACGATAACGATGAATTGGATGAGCACCAGGATCAGAAAAATCACGAACCCGACAACGTAATTTCCTTTCACCACGAACGAGCCGAAGGCATTGATAACCTCCCCCGCATATCCTTCGCCCAGAATAAGGCGCGTCGAAGCAACGTTCAATGAAAGGCGGAAAATTGTAAGAAGAAGTAGCATTCCGGGAAACACCGAAAGTTCGAGCGGGCCGTTGATATACATCGACACTAAAAGAATGAGAATGGCGGCGGTGATATTCAGTGCCAACAGTACGTCCAGCAGCATCGCGGGAATGGGAAGTATCATTAATGCGAGAATAAGAATCACGCCGGCAGCAAGGACGATATCGCTGTTCCTCCGTATGAGATTGAGGGGAGACATGCTTTTCGACGAGTCGGTAAGTTGTGGAATCGCTGTTTCCATTGACCGTTACTTCGGCTTATAAGTGTATTTCGAATTCTTCATTCTGAAAATATACGCAAGCAGCTGCGCCACCGCTTGGAACAGCTTCTCAGGGATCGAATCTCCAATGTCTACTGATTTGTACAGCGCTCGGGCGAGTACCTTGTCCTCGATAACCGGGATATCGTGTTTACGTGCGATATCCTTTATGCGTTGAGCGATAAGTTCCGCCCCTTTCGCAACCACTCTGGGTGCATCCATTTTTCCCGCTTCATACTTCAGCGCCACTGCAACGTGGGTGGGGTTGGTAACAACAACGTCCGCCTTGGGAACATCGTGCATCATTCGCTTGTAAGCGATCTGCCGCTGCACTGTTCTGATGCGTCCTTTTATCAGCGGGTCTCCTTCAGTCGTTTTCGTTTCTTCTTTGACTTCCTGTTTCGTCATTCGGATGTCCTGCTCGAATTCAAAGCGCTGGTATAGATAGTCAAAAAGAGCAAGTGCCAGAAACGCCATCCCGATCTTGAATCCTGCAGAGAGCGAAGAGCTGACGAGAAAGGTAAGGATCCCGTGCACGTCCCCGTCCATCAATGAAAGCGTGTCTCCCATTGCCCCTTGGATAGAAAAATATGCGACAAGCGCGATGACGCCAACCTTAAGGAGGTTTTTCACCATCTCGGCCATCGCGCGCCGTGAAATGATGACTTTCTTAAAGCCGGTCAACGGGTTGAGCTTATGCCACTTCACCGCAAGCGCTTCCGGTGAGAAGTAAAATCCTACTTGCGCAACGCTTGCACCAAACCCGATTACGAGAAGTCCAAGAAGAATTGGAGCGAGAAGATAAAGGCAAACGAGGATCCCCTGTACAGTATAGTAATGCACGCTTGCCTTTGAGATGACGATGGTTGATGAATTTGCGAAAACAGTCCTGGCGATTGATGAGATGTTTGTAGCAAGTGCCGCGCCTCCGAAATAGAGGATGAGCAAACCGAAAACGAGGATAAATGCCGAGTTCATCTCCGCGCTCCGTGCGACGGAACCTTTTTTTCGGCTTTCATCCCTCTTGTGCGGAGTTGCCTCTTCTGTCTTTTCCTGTGATGAAGCGGATTCTTCGGCCATAGTTAGAGTACTTTCACCAGCTCAAGAATGTTATCTTCAAATCCCAACAACAGTTTTTTAAAAATGAAAAACATAAACGGAGCGGAAGAGAACAGCACGATGAGTCCGACACCTATGCTGAGGGGAAAACTCACCACAAATACGTTCATTTGAGGCATCACACGCGCCATGATAGAGAGGCCGACGTTCGTAAGGAATTCGGCCACCATAACCGGAGCGGCGATTTTCACTGCGACAATAAACATCATCGACCCGAACGAGATCACGTGCTCAGCAAGAGGCTGGCTAAAAGCGAACGTTCCAACGGGCACTGTTGCGTACGTGAATCGCAGAGCTTCAAGGACGAAATGATGTCCATTGAGAAGAAGGAAAACCAATATTGCAAAGAGGGACATGAATTCGCCGATGATCGGCGTTTGCTCATTGTCGTCCGAGCTGAACATAGTCGCTACGGAAAGCCCGATGCTGAAGGAAATCAGTTCACCCGCGTACTGAATACCCGCGAAAAGAATTCCAAGCGCAAAACCCAGGAGCACTCCTACCAGGACTTCTTGGATAACCAGGATGAAGAACGGCAGTAACTGCAGATCCACCTGGGCGGAATGTCGTGAAATCATCGGATAGAGGATAAATGATAAGAGTGTTCCGAGCCCTGCCTTGACCTGAACAGGAATGCTTTTGTGCCCGAGAATCGGCGCCACAACAACAAGGGACGTGATCCGTGCAAAGACGACCAGAAAAAGTAGAAATTGTGTTACGTAGATTTCCATATTTTAGCGGATCAAACTCGGAATTTGACTGAAAAGGTTTATCGTGAACGTCACCATAATGTCGATGATCCAGGGAAGCGTCAGCACAACGACGATGGCCACGGCTATGAGCTTGGGAACAAACGTGAGTGTAAACTCCTGAATTGACGTTGCCGCCTGAAAAACCGAAATCACCAGACCGATGACCAGCGAGACAAGCAGGACCGGTGCCGACACCAACAACATCGTGTAGAAAGCCTCGCGAAAAATATGAATGATGAATTCTTCAGACATGAGACTCGCCTCTATTGATAGCTCACGATCAATGAACTGACCACGAGATGCCATCCATCCACAAGGATGAATAGTAATATTTTGAACGGCATGGAGATCATTGCCGGGGGGAGCATCATCATACCCATCGACATGAGAATACTCGAGACGACAACATCAATGATCAGAAACGGAATAAAGATAATGAAGCCGATCTGAAAGCCTGTGCGTAATTCGCTGATTGCAAATGCCGGCACCACTACGTACGTCGGCACGTCATTTCTGCTGTTCGGTTTTTGCAGGTCCGCCATCTTAAGGAACAATGCAAGGTCTTCTTCGCGTGTCTGCTTGAACATGAATTCGCGCAGCGGGTCGACGCCCCGGTTGTATGCTTCAGTGAGATTAATTTTTTTGTCGAGATACGGCTGTACGGCCACAGTATTGACCCGTGTCCACACGGGAGCCATAATAAAAAATGTCAGAAACATTGCGAGGCCGACCAGGATCTGCGCCGGGGGCATTTGCGGTGTGCCGAGAGCTTGTTTTACAAAATAAAAAACAACAATAATACGCGTGAAAGCAGTCGTAAGTATCAGGATCGCAGGAGCAAGCGACAAAATGGTCATCAGCAGGAGAATCTGCAGCGTAACGGAAACATCTTCCGGCGTTGTCGCTTTGCCGACCTCGATGGAAAGTTTTGGAAGGGGCAGCGGCGTCTGTTGTGCCAATGCTTCGCTTCCGACCATGAAGGCGAGCAGAAGAACCAGCATAAGATTTTTATTCACGTGAGCCATATCGTTCAGTATTCCTCTTCCGTTTCCGGCCGTCGGTTTCCGGCGTTTCCTTTTCGATTCCTGGGGCGAAGCATTCCGATATTGCGGCCAAGATAATCGACGAATGCACTGTCGCCGTCTTTTTTCGAGGAAGAAAAACGGGGAGCGCTGTCGGCTTCGGCAATTGTGGTGTCAATCCAGTGCAGAATGTCGGCGTCCTCGATTTCACCGAGCATTGTCATACCCTCTTCCGTCATTCCCACGATGAAAATTTTATTGAGGACTTTCACCACGACGATCGAACGTTTTGGCTGAATCAACCGCTGCCCAAGCACATCCACGCTGATGAGGGTCGATGTCGCAGCTTGAAATCCGAACATGTATTTCTTCATCACAATCACAAGACCGAGCATCAATCCGAGAACTGCGACGAGCGAAGCGAGTGTTTTTAGAAGAACCCATCCCATAGTTCACTTCCCCAGATTTTTTACGCGTTCGGAAGCTTCAACAAGACTAGTGATGCGAATGGCAAAGTGCTTTTCGATGACGACGACTTCACCTTCAGCCATCTTCCGCCCGTTGATCAGAATGTCGACAGGCTCGCTTGCCAATTTCTCGAACTCGACGACCGAACCGCGCTGGAGGTCCAGAATGTCTTTGAGGGCGAGGTTCGTTCTTCCGAGTTCGATCGACACCGGGAGGCTAAGGTCAAGGAGAATGCCCATTTTCTTTTCTTTCTCCGCACCCGTCGTGCCCGAGTCGAGCTGTTGAAATTTGGCACTCTCCACCTGCACATTTCCATTTCCTGCTGCCGCTTCAAGGGGGACTTGATTTGATACTTTATTGATCTGTTCTTCCATGGTGCGTTATGCTCCTTGATTTCCGTCAATTTCAGTTCGTGTTACTTTGATTGCGGTCATTCCGTTGGATACACCCGGGCGGCCCCATAACCGAGGTTTGTTCCCGATCGTTACATGCACCTCGCCGCTGATCGGCAGATTGGTTTTCAGGATATCTCCGACTTCGAGTTCTAAAAGATCCTTCAACGTGATCGTCGTAGAGCCAAGAACTCCTACGGCTTCGATAGCCGTGTGTCCGATCGTTTTGAGGATCTCACTGGACCAATCACCTTGACCCTGCGTCCCGGTGAGTGCGTTGAAATGCTGGACATTCAATGTTGCAAGCTCCTCCTCCAGCGCAAAAGTCGGGAAACAGAGTCCCATCAGGAATTTCTGATCTCCGAAAGAGACTTCAAAGGAAACGACCAGCACAATTTCACTCGTCGGAGCGATTTGCGCAAAATCCCCTTCATTCTCATAGCGGTCTATTTTGAAGTCGAGCTCGGCGATCGTCTTCCATGATTTCTGCAAATCGACAAGAGCCCGTTGAGCGATCCCCTTGATGATACTCTGTTCGATCTTCGTGATTTGGCGCGCTCGTTTTTCACCGTCCGTCGATCCACCCAGCAGACGGGATACCATCGCCATAACCAACTGCGGACTAAACTCCAACAATGCAAACGCATCCGTGTCCGAGATCCGAAAGACGTAGAGGCAACTCGGGCTCGGAATCGACAGGACATATTCCGAATAAAAAAGCTGGTCAACCGAAGTGACAACGACTCCCACCGTCGTTTGAAGGCGTGAAAGAAGATACGACGCGAACGATTCGCTGAAATTCTCATGCACGGCTTGCAACGTGCGCAATTGATTTTTTGAAAGCCTGTGCGGAAGGCGAAAATCAAAAGTGATAATCTCTCGTTCGGTTTTCGTGCCGGGGATAGGCGGCGGAGTACCTTTCGGTGCATCGACGGGAATGCCCGAAAGAAGGCTATCGATCTCTTGTTGCGAAAGAATTTCAGCCACGGTCCGACCCTTACTGAATGATGAACTTGCTGAAGTACACGTTGCGGAGCCTGCCAGCTTTAAGAAGGTCTCCGACTCTTTTCGATATTTCCACCCGCAACAGCTCCCGCTGTTGAATACTCACCAACTCATCCAACCCCTTGCTGGTCAGAATTGAATTGAGAAGATCCCTCACCTGGACTTCCTTTTTTTCAAGTTCCTGCTGCGCCTCGGGCGTCGAGACTTCGATGCCCACTGTGGTGAGAAGGAAGCGCGTCCCATTCGTCCCGGCAGGATTAATAATAACGTCTTTGATAAGAAATATATTCTGCGTCGCGGATTCTGTCTTTTGGCTTTCTTCCCCCGCTTTTGGTGTGCTGTTTTCTGTGTGACCAGCCGGCGCAAAAAATTTTGCTATAAGAAAGTAGACAATAGCCAACTGCACGAAAAAAATCGGGACACCGATCATGAGATTTTTTTTTGAAAAAAAGGAAGGCGCCGATGCCTTCACTGCCGGTTCTGAATTCTGCGTTGAGGATTGATTGGGGGTGGGAAGTTCTTTTGCCATGGTTTCCGATTGTTTTTCACTACAATCGGCAAATCATGTGCCATGTGTTCGACTGTCAAAAAGGGTCAGGAGGTGAGTAAATGCCGTGGTTTAGAAGAATTGTGAAAAGCTCGGCTTGGATTGTGCGGAGCCCTGGTGGAGAATATCAGACATCTGGAGAATAATCCTCTCCATGCTTTAGCTTGTCTTTTTGACGACCCTGCCGCCCAGACACTTGCGCCGGAATGCCACCACCTTATCGATCACTTCGTCAACCGATTCCTTCACCAACAGCTTTTTGCCCGTTGTGGTGGTGATCATCGTGTCCGGAGTCTGTTCCACGAACTCTATCAGGTCAGCGTTAATAACGATCATTTGATTGTGAAGCCGCGTTACCTCAATCATAGGTATTCCTTCGCAGTTTACTTAGAGGAGTTTTTGTGCTGCACGAAATAGGCACCTTTTCCCCCTCATGAGCCACTGTCCAGCAACCGCAAGTGTGAGCTTAAAAAAAGCGGGCGGCCTCACCGGGAGACCGCCCGTGTTCGATTACTTACCTCTTCAGACTGACTACTTCATCCAAGAACTGATCGGCCACGGTAATGACGCGCGCGTTGGCTTGAAATCCGCGCTGTGCGGTGATCATGTTCGTGAATTCTTGAGCAAGGTCAACATTGGATTGTTCCAAAGAACCTGAAACGATGGTAGACCCTGACGACCCGCCTGCTGCATTGATCGTTGGTGAACCGGAGTTCCCTGAAGCATTAAACATGTTGCCGCCTGCATTTGTGAGGCCGTTCGGATTGTTGAAACTGGCAAGCAGCACTTGCCCCATTGTTACGCTGGCGCCGTTCGAGAACGTCCCGACAATTTTTCCTCCTTGGTCTACGGTAACTCCATTCAGAGTTCCCGATGTGTAACCATCCTGCGACTGGGGAGAAATAGCTGAAGTCCCGCTGTTCTGTGTAATTCCAGCGAAGGCATTCATCGTGCCAGCATTCAGGTCCACGGAAATCGCCGACGCACCGTCGTTGGGGGATATTTTGAGTCCTGTTGATGCGTCATCGTACGTAAATGATTTCAAGGTACCGTTCGAATTAAAATCGATCTTTCCGGTTTGTCCGGCTGTAATAGTTGCAGGAGCGGGGGCTTCCGCGGACCATGTCCACTCGTTCGGCGTCGATGTCTTGGTGAATTTAACCGATAACGCATGCGAATTGCCTAACGAATCGTAAACGGTTACAGACGCATTCGTCGAGTCTGCCGCTTTCGAGAGGTCTGCTACAAACGTGCTTGCGCCGGCGCTCTGTGTCAAACCAGTCGAGGTTATATCCACGGAAATCGAGGGAGCATTGTCTGTGGGTTTCAATGTAATTTTCGCCGGAGTAAACGTTGCCAATGCGCCGGTCAACGGGTTAAAGGTCGCTGTACCTGCTCCTCCGACCACCGTTCCGCTCGGATCCGTGGTTGCTACGCTCCATGTGTCGGCTGCAGTCTTCGTTAGAGTCATCGTAACGTCGTGAGCAACACCGAAATCATCCGTTACCGTAAACTGTTGATTGACTGTGCCGCCGACGATAGTGCCCGAATCAATATTACCGGTGATCTCAGCGTTGGCAACTGTCGCCGTTGAATCGAGGTTGCCGGCGAGCTTCACGTTCGTCGTGGCCTTTGCGGGAGATATCTGGTCGAGGTCAATTTTCAGGTTTTGAAGCTGAGTCCCGGGTGTGATGACGCCGCTCGCCGATGCCAGCGTCCCCTGCAGGATTGCGCCCGATCCTGGGTTAACGAATTGTCCGTTTGCATCCAGCTGAAATGTTCCCACCCTGGTATAGCGTGTAGTTCCGTCCTGGTTTACTGCAAAGAAACCGTTTCCTTGAATAGCGAGGTCGGTTGAAACGCCTGTCGATTGGAGAGTTCCCTGGGTGAATTGTGTATCGACGGTATTGACCGCAACGCCGAGACCAACCTGGACCGCGTTCGTTCCGCCGCTGTTTCCTTCCGGTTGGCTTGCGTTTTGAAGAGTCTGCGCGAAAGCTTCGCTGAATGTTGCCCTGCCGGCCTTGAATCCGATTGTGTTGATGTTGGCGATGTTATTCCCGATTACGTCCATCATAAGTTGATTGTTCTGTAATCCGGAAACGCCTGCGAAGAGAGATCTAAGAAATGCCATAATGAATACCCTCCTTAGGGATATGTATTGTTGATTGTCAAACCTCTGTCATTCGGTTTGACCGGAGGGGCTTCCTCAGCACCTCGCATTGGCGATGTGCTGAAGTCCAGCCCGTTTTGAGTTAGTGAATTAGAAAGTGAAACACTTCATGATGCAATAATTGCACTGTCGATATTTGTAAAAACGTTATCTTTCAAATGCGCGCTATCCATCGCTGTAACCACTGTTCGATTCTTCACGCTGACGACAAAAGCCATTTCCCGCAAGAGTACCAACGAGTCCTTCGCTCCTTTCTCATCGGCCTTCGTCACTGCGCTGGAGAGATGAGCCATGTCGTCGTCGCTCAACTGTATGTTGCGGGAATCGAGTCTCTGCTGCGCATGTTTGGAAAATTTTAGTCCGTTAAGTTCCTTCGAGAGGACGGTATCGAAGGAACGCTCTTCCGGCAGGCCGATTACCGGACGCTCCTTCAACCCATCGACTCCTCCTATTGGCAGGAACGGGACATTTATGCCATTAATCGTCTCAGCCATATTCTACTCTTGTGATATTTCAAGTATGTCAGAAAGCGGAACTTCCATTCCATCAACTACAAACACCGTGCCGTCTGATTTGAAGCGAACACCGGAAACGGTTCCGTAAATAAACGGCGACGGGGTAATCGACGCACCGCTGCTGTCGGTCGCTTGAACGGAGAATTTGTACGTCCCCGCACCGGCTTGGTTTCCTGAATTGTCCGTCCCATCCCAGGCGAACGATTGGTCGCCGTTTCCGGTCGGTGCGCCTTGAATTGTCTTCACGACGTTTCCCGCGCTGTCGGTGATACTGACAGTAACCGTGTCGGCAGCGGATGGGAGGTTGTAGCCCAGTTTTGCAGCACCGGTCCCGCTGTATTGGAATGAATTGGTCGTCGCGCGAACATCCTTCCCGATAAAAGTTGCCGCGAGATCATTATTGATAGACTGCGTAAGAACGGAGTTCGCTGTAATGCTCTGCCCTAACTCAGTGTTGATGTTGGTCAATTGTTCGACGGAACTGAATTGAGCCAACTGAGATGCAAACTCGGTTCCGCTCATCGGATTCATAGGATCCTGATACTGCATCTGCATTGTCAGCAACTTGAGAAAATCATCCTCTCCGAGAACCGGAGTAGAACCGCTTTGTGTAGCGGTTGCCGACGAAGGAGCGCTCGATAAAGCAGAGCTAATGGTTTGAACTTGTGTAGCCATGGCGGCATCCTTTACATGATTAATTCAATTGTGTTGTAACCCATCGTGCGAAGGGATTCGTACTGACCGAGGGCGGTCACATCCGGCATGTCCCTTTGCTGGGATTTTTGCTTCGGCTTGTTCTGGCCGGATGAACTTCCAAACGCCGCCTGGCCGTCGGCGACTATGTCGATGCGTTGAACCTCGATCCCCCGTGAAAGAAGTGTATCGTGCAGCTGTGCGACGTTCGCATCAAGTACAGCCTTTACATTCACATTGTTGACATTAATTTGCGCCGAAACTTTTCCATCGTCCATCTTTACTTTCATCACTACTTCTCCGAGAGACTCGGGTTTCATTGCTATACGCACTTCGGACGAATTGTTGTGGAGGTTTAGCGAGAGATTCTTGGAGACCTGATCCATAATCGTTTGTTCTAGGTTTCCCGTTGTTAAACCGGACTGGTTCGGAAGAGAAGCAGCAGAGCTCTGAACGCTGTCTGCTTGACGAAGAGGAGTAAGCTGCTGGTTGTGTAAGCTGGAGAACTGGCTCGTCATTCTCGCTAAAAGCTCTGTTTGAGTAGCGGGCCCGGAAAGAGTCTTGTTGTCAATAGCAGGCGTTGCTGCGAGCGCGGCTTCATTCTTGGCCGCCGGATCAACGACAGCAGATTGAACGGCATCGCTGTCTGTTCCGGTAATTGCGGGGTCGGCGATTTTTTCTTGAGGATGGAACTGTTCATTTGTGTCAGAGTTTTTTCCTGCGGCCGGTTCTGATTCAGTCTTTACGACTTCACGCAATGCGGGCGCTGCACCTTTTGTCGTTCCTTGCACATCTGTTTCTTGCCCCTTCTCGATTCTTCCTTTAGCATCAGGATGATTGGCCGGAACAGAAGCGATATCTTTGCGGCTGAGGTTTTGTACCTGGGCAACGTCGCTATCCCCTGCACTCGAAGCCTTCGGCGACGGCGACCTCACCGGTATTGAAGAAGGATCTTCCGGCCTGTGCATACCAACTGATTTCGGAGCGAGAACAGTCTCCTTGAATGCAGTCTTGAATGATACTTCATCCTCAAACGGAAGGATGTTTTCTTGATGGCTCAGATTCACCTTAGATGATTCGCCTTTACTTTTTCCCGCCTCGCTGGTGAAGGTTTTCTCGTCTGCGACCGATTTGCTTACCCCGTCCTGCTGTTTTGGATTCGGCGGCGCGGTTTCCGAAAGATCGTTATCGGGAACAAGGATTGATTCCACAACTCCCGACTGTATCGTCGGCTTCAAAGATGAAGAAGCCAGCGGAGAGGAAGTAGATGACGGCTCCACAGCCTCTAGAGGATTGTTGGAACTTTCTTTCTGCAGCAATACCCTACTCGATTCCAGATTGCCCAATGCCGGTATCGGCTCCAACAATGAAGATGATGCTGTTGACAAAGGCACAGCTATAACTTCAGGATTGGCAAAGCTTTCGGTTTGCGGCAGCACTACATTTGATTCCACACTACCTGCCGGTTTCGAAGACTGCAAGACCGAATATGGAGGTTTTACAACCGCTGCGGGGTTGCCGGCGCCTTCGCTTTGCAACTGTCCGGTGATTGCTTCTCCATCCCCTGATTTTGATCTTGGCGTCGAAGATGAAGAAGCCGGAGACGAAGCAAACGCCGAAGATTCCATAACCATTGCACGGCTACCGAAACCTTTATTTTGCGTTCGTCCGCTATTCGAATCGACAGATCGCACAAAAGACTGACTCTGGTTGGTTAAGTTAAAATCAGCGTTCTGGTTCACGTTCATCATCGAGCCGGGAGAGAGAGTCTTGACCGCTTCGTCAAAATGCATTTGCGGCCTTGCGGGTTGAGTTGGAGTTTGAGCCGGCTGCGGACTATCGGCAACGGGCTCCACACTTAACGAGTGTAAATCCATTGACGTCTCTGGATTACTCGCATCACTTCGTACCGCAGAAGATGCTTGTTCCGGACTCTCTATCACATCCTTCACAACAGAAAAGACTTCCTCCTCCACTGGCAACATCGGTCGGATATTGGTTGCCTGTTCAGCATTCGTCTGTAAAACTTTTCCGGTCGGCTTCGCGTCACCCAGCGTCGGTACCGGATTCAAAGATGAAGAAACCAGAGACGACGTAAATGACGAAACTTTTTGAGTCGCAACGGCAGCGATATCATTGACGCTCACAATCTGAACTTTAGAAACATCGCGATCCCCTGCACTCGGAGTCTTCGGCGATGACAAACTCTCCGGTATTGACGGAGAAACTTCCGTCGTTTGCATATCAGTTGATTTCGGAGCGAGAACTGTATCCCTTGATGCGGCCTTGAATGGTACTTCAGGCGTAAGCGGAGGGATGCTTTCTACGTTACTTGAATTTACCTTAGGCGATCTTACGTCTGCCACCGCTATATTCGCGCCAGGTTGAGAAATCGGATTCGGAAGTACGGTCGACGAAGGATCATTATCGGCGATAAACATTGATTCCGTTTCATTTAACGTCAGTGCCGGCATCGAAGACGGCGAGATTGGAGATGAAGATTCTGCAAACGCAAAACGATTGCTTGAGCTTTGGCTTTGCGGCAGGACAAGACTCGATTCCACATCAACCGACTTAACCGTCGGCCTTGATGACGGAGGTGGTAATGTTGAGAAAGTTGCGGCAACCAATTCACGATCCCCCGCGATTCCATATTGTAACTGTCCTTCGATTGATTTCGCGTCAACCAAAGTCAATAACGGCTTCGAAGATGAAATAGATGCAAAAGACTCTGCAGCCACTTCGCGACTGCTATAAGTTACGCCCTGTGATATTCTATCGGTTGATTTCGAATCAGCGAACATCGATGTTGGCTTCGAAGATGAAGAAACCGGAGATGAAGCAGGAGCCGTCTTGAACGATTCTTCAGGCTCGGATGGAAGGACGCTTTCTTCGTAACCTGAATTCTGCTTGGATGCTACACCGTTGCTTTTTCCGTCTTCATTCGTGAATGTTTTTACGTCCACCACGATTTTGTTCAGGCCGGCTTGCTCCATTGGATTCGATTGCGCGGTTCCCGAAGGATTTTTGCTGGTGACAAGTATTGATTCCACATCATCCAACATAAATTGGGGCGTCGAAAATGAAGAAGCCGGAGATGGAGCAGTCACCGACGATTCCGCAACCATTACACGATTAACGAAACGCCGATTTTGTGATTGTCCGCTATTCGAATCGGCAGATCGAGCTAAAGGCTGACTCTGGTCGGTTAGGCTCAAATCAGCGTTCTGTTTTATATTCGTCATCGAGCCCGGAGAGAGAGTTTTTCCAGCTTCATCAGCATGCAATGGCGGCCTTGCGGGTTGAGTAGGGGTTTGACCTATCACCGGCTGCGGACTATCGGCATCGGACTCCACATTTACCGAGGGTAAACCGATTGACGCCTCTGGATTACTCGCAGTAATTTGTACCGCAGAAGATGCTTGTTCCGGACTCTCGGCCACATCCTTCGCAACAGAAAGGACTCCATCCTCCACCGGCGGCATCGGAGAAAGAACGCCCGCTTCTTTTGCTAAAGGTGAAGTCATCACAACAGCTTCAGAGCAACCATCATTTTTTAAGCCCGCTTCACTATCAACAGGCACGATATTAAGATCACGATATTGGTTACTCTGAAGCATGGCAAAAGCAGCGCCGCGGAAAGCGATTCCATTGTCAAAGACTTTTAATCCTGGATTTTTCGTGAACTTCAATTCCAAATCACCAGCCGCCGGTTTAGCAAGCTGGCGGCTGTCAATCGAAAATTGTCCTGCGTTATTCACGGGCTCCTGTGAAACTGCAGACTTCGCAATTTTCAATGCGCTCCCGGCGAAAAGCTGAAGGAGCATCGGCAAAAAGAGCGATTGCTGCTGCAGAGGAGCCGCAGGTGTGGATGACTCCTGACCCGCTGCAATATTCCTTTGGCCGCTCGAAACAAGCCCGAGAATATTTAAGATATTCATTCTATGCCCTGTTGGTAATTATCTCATCATCCGGGCTGCAATCCGGGGCTCCATAGCACTGAGTATTTTTCCCGCTTGTTTTTTCTTCACTGCCATTAACACTTTTTTTGCCTCAGCTACTTTGAGATTTTGGAGGATGCGTGCAGCGTCTTCCGCGCTCATAGACTCGAGCATTTTTGCCATCCCTTTTATTTCTTTCGTGCGGGCGCTATCAGCAGAAATATTTTGCGTTGCCAGTTTTTGTTCTAAGGAAGCCTCTTTCCGGATCTCGGCTTGAAGCCTTTCCGAGAGGGCTTTGAGACTGTCTCTTGACGAGGAGACAACTACGCTTGGAGCACTTTCTGAAACGCTTGACGTGGCCGCAACAACGCTTGCAGCGATCTCCGAAGCGGTTGAGTCTCTTGGTGCAACGCGGGAAGTGTCAGCCACAGAAATGACGGAATCGGTTTGTTTCGCGGATCTGGCAGGCAGGTCGGAATTTTGGCGGTTGAGAACTGAAAAGACCTCAGGCTTCACGAAATAGAGAACCAAAACAACCTGCACCGCCAGTATGAGGGTCACAATCCACAAAACCAGATATCTCACTCCTTGCTTCATTCCTTACAACTCCTTGGTGACTCGTTGTGCAAGCACATCGATGAGGCGCTGTTCCTTTCGGTCGGCCTCCTTCACAATTTCTGCATGCCGCCGCTGATCCAGGTTCTCAACCATTTGTTTCGCCTGTGTTCTCTCGACGAGCTCGGAGCGCTTGTCGTTTGCTTGACCCTGAATTTCATCGACTCTTCTTTCCTTCTGGCGGATTTCGGTTGAGAGAGTCCTGAGAAATGCGCGGCTCGTCTGTAATTCCAGCGCCCTCGATTTGGAAATGCGAACAGCCTCCGTCATGGCATTTTCTCTCGTATCGTTCAGCTCGGATAGCGCCGCTTGTTCCCGGTCCTTGGAGTGAAGAAGATGAACGAGTTCCTCGTGCGCCTTCTTCTCCTGATATTTTTTTACTTTGAGTACAGTCGCGAGGCCCGTATCTACGAATTGCATGTATTCCACCAAGAAAAATTATGGTTAAATGAATTTAGAAACGATTCAAGCTGCCGTTTTCGGATTGCCTGCCATATTTGGCGGGGTGCTCAAATTCTCCGATGCCTCGTTTTCCCTCATTCTGTATTCCTGAGCTCGAAGAACGTGAACAAGCCGGGTCAGGCTCAGAACTATGAGAATATAAGCTATGCAGATGGCTGCGATTGTCATACAACATCCCTTCTTCCTCTGGAGGATTCACACAGGCGCCCTGCGGAACCTCATCCTTCGTTTTGTTATCACTATGGAAATACGTGATCGATTCATTTTATGGTTTCATCAGTGAAATTAACCGTTCGATGCTTTCAGTCATATCTTCCTTTTCATCAGGAGCCTGACGGAGAAAAGTCCTAATTGATTCAATTTTGGATATTGCCACGTCGATTCGCGGGTTGCTGCCTTTCACATATGCACCGATATTGATAAGGTCCTCAGCCTCGCGATAGGTCGCCATCATATCCAACAACCGCTGTGCCGAGTGGCGATGCTCGGGAGTCGTAATCGCCGGCATTACCCTGCTGACGCTTTCGAGAACGTCGACCGCGGGATAATGTCCCGCCGAAGCAAGTCGGCGTGAAAGAACAATGTGGCCGTCCAATATCGAGCGGACGGCATCTGCTACCGGCTCATTCATATCGTCCCCCTCGACAAGAACCGTGTAAAGGCCTGTGATGCTTCCCCTTTTCGCGTTTCCGGCCCGCTCTAAGAGTTTAGGAAGAATTGCGAAGACCGATGGGGTGTATCCTTTTGTTGTCGGCGGTTCGCCGATCGCAAGCCCGACTTCACGCTGGGACATTGCAAGACGCGTGACCGAATCCATAAGGAGCATCACGTCTTTTCCCTGATCGCGAAAGTACTCGGCAATACTTGTCGCCATGAACGCCGCTTTAATCCGGATCAATGCAGCCTGGTCGCTCGTTGCCACGACGACAACCGAACGCTTCAGCCCTTCCGCCCCAAGTTCCCGGTCAAGAAATTCGCCGACTTCTCTTCCACGCTCGCCGACCAGAGCTATGACGTTTACGTCTGCACTGGTATCACGGGCAATCATTCCGAGCGTCACACTTTTTCCGACACCGCTCCCGGCAAAAATTCCTATCCGTTGCCCTTTGCCGCACGACAACAAGGAGTCGATGGACCGGATCCCGGTGACAATCGGCTCGGTAATGCGGCGCCGCTCCAGAGGACTCGGCGGGGCATTGTAGATTGACCGGGTTTCAGACGTTTGAAGAGAACCCTTTCCATCGATGGGCTGACCAAGGCCGTCGATAACCCGCCCGAGAAGCATGTCACCGACACTCACGGAAAGCGTTTTCCCCGTCGCAACAATTTCGCTGCCGGGACTCACTCTGTTCGCTTCTCCGAGGACCATTGAAAGCACGCGATTATTCCTGAAACCAACGACCTCGGAGAGACACACATCCTCTCCTCCTTTCGACTTAACGATACACACTTCGCCGAGCGACGAATTCGGTCCGATGGATTCGATCACCAACCCGATTACTTGTGTAACACGCCCGTTGACCTTAATCAAGTCGAGGTTGCGAAGTCTTGCAAGATAGCCGTCGAAATTATTGAAGAGGTCGTACTTTCTTCCCTCGACTGTCTCAAGTTCGCTGTCCACCGCAGTGCGGTAGTCTTGGCTCATGAGGTTGTCCATTACGTCCGGTACATTCTCAGATCGCGTCATTGAGTGTTCTCCAGCAATGCAGCTTCGATTTTTTTCAATTGAGTTGAGATACGAGCGTCCACGTTTCCGGAATCGCTCTCCAGGATACATCCTCCACGCTCCACTTTTTCATCCGCCTCGATAAGCATGTCGCGCAGCGAATCCGACCCCGATGCGACGGATGCGCGATGGTCCCTGACCATCGCTTCGTCTACCGGATTCACACGGACCTTAATGTGGTCGACCCCGAGAACGCGGCGCAATCCCTCTTTGATCTGTTGCAGCACCACCGTGTTATCAAGGATGACCTCCCTGCGCAGAATTTGCTCGGCAACGGCAAGCGTAAAACGGATGACGATCTCTTCCGATTTTTGCTGTAGGTTGGAAAATTCTTTTCGGATGTTTCCCATGAGTGATTCAAGCTGCACGATGACCTTGAGCGTTGTTTTTTTACGTTCATCGCTCACGCGCGATTCAAACTCTTCCCGCATTCTTTTTTCTACCGATTTGCAGCCGTCTTCATACCCGCGCTTGTATTCCTGGTCGAGTGAGCGCTGTATCATCCCGTCGCCATCGACCGCTCTCCGTTTCATCAGGACTGTTGAGACCATCTCTTCGTCAACGAAGGCTGCCGGCGTCTCAAGCGAGTTCATCGGGATCCCCTCGTAGTTCGGAGTGAGCTGCGGAAACGGGAGTTCGCTCACTTCCTGCCGTGTTAACCGCGCACGCCCTGCGGGCTTGTGCAATTTGATGATCTCAGACAAACACTTCCTCCTTGCCGCCCCTTCCGGCCACAACAATCTCGCCTTGATCTTCGAGTTGTTTGACGATCTCGACGATCCGCGTCTGCGCCATTTCTACATCTTTGAGGCGAACGGGGCCCATGTACTGCAATTCTTCTTTCAGGAGTTCTTGCGCTCTTTCGGACATATTGCTGAAAATCTTTTGCTTCAATTTCTCTTCAGAAACTTTCATGGACATCGCCAGGTCCTTCTTATCGACCTCGCGAAGGATACGCTGGATGCCTTTGTCATCGACGAAGAGCAAATCTTCGAAGAGGAACATCAACCGTTTGATTTCTCCGGCGAGCTGTGGGTTTTTCTGTTCGATGCTCTCAAGAATGACTTTTGCTTCAGCGGTGCTGCAGCGATTAAGAATTGCGGCGACCGATTTTGTTCCTCCGAGCGAACTCATGCTCTGGCTGATCTCTGCCTCCGCAATATCTTCGAGCACGTCCTCCATTTCCGAGAGAAGCGCTGGGTTCACCTTGCCTAACGTAGAAATCCTGAACGTCACGTCGTTTCGCAGTTCGTCCGAGAATTCGGTAAGAACCTGCGCGGTTTGTTCGGGGCTTAGGTTCGACAGGATGAGAGCAATAGTTTGGGGATGTTCTTTTTGGAGGAATCCGGCAAGCTGTTTCGAATCTGCTTTCTTCAGCATATCGAAACCGGTCACGTGAGAGAGTACTTTCACTTTTTCCAGAACGTCGGCGGCTTTGGCGAAACCGAGCGTGTGCTCGAGCAGCTGCTGGGCATAATCCAATCCGCCTTGGACAACATACTGCTGCGCGACAATGAGTTGGTGAAACTCGTCCGCTACGTTGTCGATGACCTGTGAAGGGACACCCCGGACATTAGTGATCTCCAGGGTCAGGTCTTCTATTTCCTGCTGCGTTAATTTGCGCATTACTCGTGTTGCCGCTTCGACGTCGAGCGAAAGCACAAGCAACGCTGCTTTTTGTCTGCTGGATAATTGAGTTTCTGGCATTCTTGTCGTTTACAGTTATTCTTCTGCCAACCACACTTTGAGCAAGCGCGCTGCATCGTCGGGCTTGTCATTAACGTACTCGGCGATACGCTTTCGTTTTTCCGACCGGAGGAGCGCTTCCTCAGATATTTCATCCTCGGGAGATGGAAGGTGAATCGCGGCTCTCTTCGAGATTAAAACTCCCTCGGGCGTCCGGAGTCCATACGCCGCTTCTGAATCTTTCGAATGGACAACGGTTTTATTTACAAGCGACCGTATGATGAAGAGCGCTGCCAGCATGAAACCGACGAGGAGGACTTTTTCGCCTATGTCGTACCAGTTCGCGTACGGCTCATCTTTGTAGACAAGGTCTTCCTGCTGCAATGCATTGCCAAACTGCAGGTTGACGACTGAAATTTCATCGTTTCGCTGCGGCGTATATCCTACTGCCCGTTTAATGATATCGGTCAGCTGGCCGATCTCTTCCTGTTTCAGAGGAACATATTCGGAAGTTTTCTGGCCGTTTTTTTCAACCGTCTTCTGCGTCCCGTTGATCATTGCGGCAACGGATAACCGCTTTATCGATCCGACGCTTTCGATAATATGCTCGACTGTTTTATTGACCTCGTAGTTCGTGACCGAACTCGTCCGCGTGGATGGGGGAAGGGAATCGCTCACCGAGCTTTTTTCTTCCGACGTCTGCTCGCTTCGAACTGCCGTGTTTTCAGGGTCGTACTGTTCAAGATTCTTCTCCGCCTGCGTGAAATCCAAATCTGCATTCACCTGCACTAAAGCATTTCCTGCACCGACAACCCCTTCCAGCAAACCCTGAGCCTTTTGTGAAAGATACGACTCGACCTTTTGCTCAAGCTCGTACTGCGTCGAGCTGAGCGCGGTCAATGAATTCGGCTTTGTGTTATCAGACAAAAGAACGCCGCGGGAATCTACGATGGTAACATTGTTCGATTCCAATCCTTCAACGCTGCTGGCAACCAGATGAGAAATACTTTGAATCGTTTCGTGTCTCAGCGGCTTGCCCGACTTCAATTTGAGAACAACCGAGGCGGTAGCCGTTTTTTCGTCTTCTTTGAAAAGCGCTTTCTCTGGAACAACGATATGAACACGGGCGCCCTCGACTTCGTCGAGTTCCAAAATTGTGCGGGCGAGTTCTCCTTCGAGTGCACGCCGATAATTGATCTTCTGCACAAAATCGGATATTCCCAAGTTTGTCCTGTCAAAAATCTCGTACCCGATAACGCTCGTCTGCGGAAGGCCCTCGCCGGCCAGCGAAAGACGGAGGTCATAGACCTGCTGCTTCGGTACCAGGATTGATCTTCCTCCGTCCTCGAGAGAGTATGGCACGTTCTTCTCTTTCAGTTTATCTACAATCTTTGATGCATCCTGCGGGCTCACGTTGCTGAAGAGGGTTGCGTATGAGGGGCGGTTGATGACATTCACAAGACTTGAAACCGCGATAACCGAAACCAACGCAACTGTGCCAAACATGACACGCTGACGGAATGTAAGTCTCCGAAAAAATTGGGTAAGCTGGTTTACCGATTGGGTCTCTGCCATGCGCTATACCTGAATTCTCATTATTTCTTGATACATGTCGATTGTTTTGTTGCGGATTTCCATAAGCAGGTCGAAACTCGTCCGTGCCTTCTCAACGGCGATCATCACATCGTGAAGGTCGGTTCCTTCGCCGGTCACCATACTCTCAACAGCCTTGCCCGCCTCGGATTGCAGATTATTGACGTCCGAGATTGCCTGGGTGAGAGTCTGCCCGAACGACGTCCCCGATTCTTTGAGAACTTTGTTGACATCGCTGCCGTTCGCCGGCGCTCCGATGTTTGGAAGAAGTGTCAATGCCTGACTGAGTTTCATGGCGTTATCCTTTACGATCGACGACAGTGCCCAGCGACGAAGCAGACCGGGATCCGTCTTGCCGGTACAGCGAGTATGCTTCAAGTTCCGGCGCTGCAGTCGGGAAAAGTTCTTCGAAATACGTTTGCTCAGCGCGTGTGAGCGTCGCACTCGGACTTGTCTGCCGAGCTTGAAGTGCTTTGCCTTCCCCGGCTTTCTCGAATTCTTTTTGCCATTGCTCCGGTTGAACGGTAGAGTTAGGCTTCGCCGGAATAGTCTGAATTGCGGAGGATGAAACCTCGTTCACTTCCATCGTCAAATCTCCAATGCGTCTTTGGCGCTCGTTTTTGCTGCATCGATTGCAGTGACATTTGCTTCGTAGGAACGGGTTGCTGAAATCATATCAACCATCTCTGTGATGATATTTACGTTGGGCATTTTCACATACCCTTTAGCGTCAGCATCCGGATGTCCGGGGTCATAGACCATCTTGAACGGAGAGTTATCGGCCTGTTCAATCGATTCAAGGCCGTTGCCGACGGTCTCTTGTGTTGTCGACCCTTCGGCGACATCCGAAATGTGCTGCTCATTTGTCACGGCAAGTTTCACATTCATCGAATTCAATGTTGTGGAAAATGATTGTCCCGCTCCTGCTTTCATGGTAACTATTTTGCGTTTGTACGGACCGCCGTCCTCTGTTTTTGTCGTTTCCGCATTCGCCATGTTCTCGGCGATAGCGTTCATCCGTTTGCGCTGGGCTGTGAGACCCATAGCACTGATATTGAAACCGGAGAAGAGCTTATCGATCTTCATGATTGGCCCCGAATGCTGTCTTGTATGTCGCGAAAGGTTTGCGTAAGAAGCCGCGCTGCAAACTTGAATCGAATCTGGTTCTTTGCAAGGCCCGCCATCTCGTTATCGATATCGACGTTATTGAGTCCGCTTGCAAGAGGATCACCGCTCAGCGAATTCTCGGATGGACTCTCCACGATGCGCGGACTTCCGATACCGGGATCAGCCGTCGCTCCAGCAATGTGGCCTTCATCGGTAACTGCCTGTTTGATAGCGCCTTCCTGCATCGCTCCGGTAATTTGATCCTCAAAAGAGACGCTCTTAGAACGATATCCGGTCGTGGTGATGTTGGCAATGTTAGATGAGATGACTTTTTGTCGGAGAGAATAAACATCCAGCGCTTTTCCGAGAAGCGGGACCTTGGTAGTATCAAAAAGTTTCACTGCAGTTCCTTCACAAAGGTAAGAGGAGTCGCAATAGAGTTGTTCAAAAGCTAAATGCCAAGGCTGTCGTACCAGCCTTCGTAGCGGACCGCGTTGTTGCCCCGGGCGTGCCTTTTGCCGGCGAGAAGAGCGAGAACGGCAAACATCGCGGTGAACACGCCGACGATCAGCCCAAATTCTTTTCTTCCTATGCTTATCGATTCCATTTTTTCTTTGTGTTTGGTTCGTCTCGATTTGCAAAAATATTCGACAAGAAGAATGCCAAAGAATGATCGGGGAATTGTTTCGGTATTGCGGGGTTTTGGATACTTGGAGAGGAAGTGAAAATGAGTGTGATGGTTAATATGAGGCATGTGGCAGCTAATCACCATCATACTCAAGCCGAATTTCGGAATGCCGCCCGCAGAGACACACAATCTCCACGCTTTCGATAATCTCTCCGTTGCGGTGCAGAATAACTCCCGGCTGGTCCCCTTCGGTTGCTTCAACCTCAATTTTCCTCGCTGTTCCTGAATCTACTGAATCGGCTTTCAGGATGTTTCCTCTTCTCCCCTTCTTCGTTACCTGTACATTCTGGAAAGATGCAAAATCAATGAACGAAGTGGGCTCGTGTTCACTAGTTTTTCTCATCAGTCGTCTCCTTGTATAACTTTGACAATGGTCTCGGGCATATCACGCAGCGATACAACAACGTTCGCAATCCCTTCATCGACCGCGGCTTTCGGCATTCCGTAGACGACGCACGATTCCTCGTCCTGCGCAATAACATACCCTTGATTCTTTTTGATTAGCTTCAATCCTTCCAGGCCGTCCTTCCCCATTCCCGTCATGATTACACCAAGCAAAGGACCGTTGATAGTCTCGGCGGCGGACGTCATCATAATATCGGCAGAGGGATGGTATAGAGTGCTTTTCGGTTCGTCCGTTACCCTGACACGAATAGTCATTGCCGACCGCGCGAACGTCATGTGTTGTCCGCCGGGAGCAATGAGCACAACTCCCGGTTCCATAGCATCGCCGTCTGCGGCTTCCTTCACATGCACCTGGCTTAGGCCATCAAGCCTTTCCGCGAGCGATTTTGTGAAGTGCGGGGGCATATGCTGCACAACGGCAATCCCCACCGGAAACTTTTCCGGAAGTTTTGGTATTGTTTCCAACAGAGCAAAAGGTCCTCCTGTTGAGATTCCGAGGACTACTGCTTTAAAGCCGCCGTGCTTTGGAGGGATAAAGGGAGTCCGTAGAGCTGCGGGCCTATTTGCAACAGGCCCTCTGATGTGCTGATTGGCCGTTCGGATCCGCTGAAGCCGAAAAACGAGTGAACGGCTGCGGACTATCTCTTTTACTTTTGAAATAAGTTCCGCTTTTATTTTGACGATATCGAGCGAAACGTATGAAAGCTCCTTCGATATAAAATCGACCGCGCCAAGAGCAAGCGCGTCGAGGGTCGCTTGTGCGCCTTCTGTTGTCAGCGAACTTACCATCAACACCGGAAGGGGCATCTCTTTCATAATAATGGCGAGGGCTTCAAGTCCGGTCATCACGGGCATTTCAATGTCCATCGTGACGAGGTCCGGTTTGAATTCCCTGATTTTTTCGATCCCTTCTTTGCCGTCCCGGGCTGTGGCAACGACCTTGATTCCCGGGTCGGATTCAAGCAGCATCGCCAGAGATTTTCTCATAAACGCGGAATCGTCGACTACAACCACGCTGATAGTTCCGCTCATACGGGTACCTGTTTCTCCGACCGCATCGATTCCGGCCGCTCCGAACATATTTTCATGAGCTCTCCAACGTCAATGATCATAATGACCCTTCCGTCCCCGAGGATCGTCGAGCCTGCGATACCCCTGACATTTCCGAGATACTCGCCTATCGTTTTAATGACAACCTCCTTCTGCCCCAAAAGCGAATCGACGACGATGCCGAGATTCTTCTCGGCCAGCCCAACGACAACGATATACATCCACTCGGCATTTTCTACGCTTCTGTCCGAGCCGAGCGCCCGGGAAAGATGAACCAGGGGAAGGACGGAGTCGCGGAGTCGAATAACCTCTTTACCATTTATGGAAGAAATATCCTTGCTGTTGATCCTGACCACTTCTCGCACTGAATCGAGCGGTATGCTGAATATTTCTTTTTTCGCCTCGACGAGCAAAGCCTGGATGATCGCAAGCGTCAAAGGAAGTTTAATGACGATCTTCGTTCCGACATTCAACTCCGATTGGATCTGGATGGCCCCTTTCAGCTTCTGTACGTTCGTTCGCACGACATCCATTCCCACCCCGCGGCCGGAGACGTTTGTAACTTTTTGTGCTGTGCTGAACCCCGGGGCGAAAATGAGGTTGAATGCTTCCGCCGTCGACATCTCTTTCGCCTGCGATTCCGTGACCATGCCTTTTTCAAGAGCCTTGCGTTTCAACTTTTCCGGATCCATCCCGTGTCCGTCGTCCTCGACCGAAATGACAATGTGGTTTCCCTCGTGTTCCGCACGGACAGTCACCGTTCCTTTTGATTCCTTTCCGGCGGCAATTCGTTCTGCGGGCGTCTCAACTCCGTGATCCGCTGAGTTGCGCATGAGGTGGATCAACGGGTCGTTCAGTTCTTCGATCAGAGACTTGTCCAGTTCCGTCTCTTCGCCCACCATCTTCAACTCTATTTCCTTCCCCATTTCTTTGGATAACTCGCGAATAAGCCTGGGGAGTTTGTTGAACACTTTTGCGATCGGAACCATCCGTGTTTTCATCACCGCCATTTGAAGTTCGGTCGTAATGAAGTCGATATGCGAATTCGTTTCCCCCAGCTCGTGCATAAGCTGCTGCCCATCGTATTTTTCATTCAGCTGGTGGGCCACCTGGGAAAGACGGTTTCTTCCGAGGACCAGTTCTCCGACCAGGTTCATCAATGCGTCGAGGCGCACGACATCGACACGAATTGTTGAGTCTGCCGATTTTGCCTGCAGAGGGGACGCAGCCGGCTGGGAGGTCCCCGGTTCATGGACCGGCGGTTCTTCGTGTTCTGCCGGCTGAACGAGTCCGGCCTGCTCCGCAGCTGTATCAACTGACTCCACGACGGCAGAATCAGAAGCTTTCGGTTTTATAGCTTCTTTTGACTGGACTTCTCCTCCAGGAACACTAATCGCTTTAAGCCTTTCAAGGATGTCAACAAGGTCGATCGGTTCGTTATTGTGTGTTTCAATACGCCGCATGAGTTCTTTGAGAAGGTCAAACGCTTCGAACATCACATCCATCTTCTCGGACGAAACCTTTAATTCTCCCCGGCGGATCTTGTTCAGGACATCCTCGAACACGTGAGCGAGTGCCGTCGTTTGTTCGAAACCAAGGAACGACGACGTCCCTTTCAGCGTATGAACGGCCCGAAAAATGACGTTGTGAAGCTCCGCATCCTCCGGATTCTTCTCGAGAGCAAGAAGATTCTGGCCGAGGGTTTCTAGAATTTCGTTCGACTCAATAATGAAACTCTCGAGGATCTCGGCCATTTCGCCGTCAAATGCCGTCGAGGTTCCATTCTGTCCTGAAGGTGACTGTTCATTAGCCATTGGATCAACTTTTATGATGGTACTTCATTTCGCATGGATGGGACGGCATACAAGACCGTCTGCCCGGTCCATCCCTTATTTATTGGTGGAAAACTGTTTTACGATCTCGTCAGCAATATCCTGGCGTTCTTCGGATCCGCCGTACCGGGCATCGACGTCGAAGGCTCGTGCCGGAGCCGGTGTCTCGTCAGCATTATCGTCCGCAATATCGCCCGCACTCCCGTTTTCAAAACGATTCAGTGCACGAACAAGCTGAACCTCAACGGATTCAATGGTGTGCGCCACACTGGCAATCTGCTGGCTGGCGATGTCCTGAACCTGGAGGGCCATAGCGATGTTCATCGAATCTTCTCTCGTCTTGCGCAAGACATCTTCAATGGAGGGGATCGCTTCGCTCCCGTCAATGCCCGCGATGAATTCATTCACAACGAGCGTCGTAAGTTCCGCGGAGGAATAGCCGCCTGTTTCGGACGAACTCGCAAGGAGTTTCTCGGCAATCCGTTTTGCCGAATCCTTTGAATTCTGGATGATGCTTTTCAAGCGCTGGAGATGGGTCTCGGCACTCGTTATCCTCGCCGTCATGGCCTCCAGGACGTTGAGAATCTCGACCGTAGCGTCTTCAGTTTCCTGAGTCACTTTCGACAATTGCTTCGACGCTTTCGGGATCCGATGCGAGCTCTCCTCGATCGAATTCCGGACATTTTCAAGGAGAGGGACGATTTCATGCAGAAGGTGGATGAAATCTTTTAGACTTCCCGCACCATTGTCCCGCGGAAATTGTTCGTCGGGAATCTGGGATGATTGAATTATTGAATTGTCCATCGGATGATCTCCTCGTAGGTCGTTTAGTATCTCTGCATCCTGTTTCTGGGTGATTCAATTTATGGAACGAACGACGGCATTTACATCTTCACACTTCATGCTGATTTTAGTTCCACAGTTTTCAGAATCTGGTCTATTTTCTCTTTCAGTCCTTGTGGCGTGAAAGGTTTCACGATGTAATTGTTCACGCGAGCCTTCATCGCCTCGATGACATCGTCTTTGTTTCCGCGAGTCGTAACCATGAGGATGGGAATGTTCTCGTATTGCGGATTTGTCCGCAGCCATTTTGCAAGTTCGAGGCCATTCATCTCCGGCATGTTCCAATCCGTAATAACGAATTGAGCTCCCTCGCTGAGAATTTTTGCGACTGCGTCTTTCCCGTCGGCCGCTTCAATAACGTCTTCGATTCCCTGTGTTTTTAAGGCGTTGACGACGATGCGCCGCATAGTGAGTGAATCATCTACAACAAGAAACTTTCCCATGGCTGTTTTCCCTAATGTGCGTTATGCGATTCCTCAGCTGCTCCATGCGCTGAGATCAATCCGTCCAACTAAGATATTTCGAGACTTCGTACTGAATTTTTTCAAGACTAAACGGCTTAACGACGTACGAATTAACGCCAAGCCTCGCTCCCTGCTCCTTGGTTGCTTGGTCTGTGAGCGACGAGAGAATAATCACCGGCAGGTCATGGAATTCCGAGTTCTCGCGGAGCGCTTTAATGAATTCAAGCCCATCCATCGTCGGCATGTTGAGGTCGGTGATCACAAGGTTGAACTTCCCCTTTGAGATCTTTTCGAGCGCGTCCATGCCATCGCACGCAGCAACGACGCTGAATCCTTGCATGCTGAGGGACACAGATACGAATTTTCTGACCGTAGCAGAATCATCGACGATGAGCACTTCCTTGCCCATAGCGTTATCACTCCTTTTGGTATGCAACTGTTTTAGGAAAATTGACGAGTTTGAACGCCGAAGATATGCCATGCAGAGATTCGGCATATCCGATAAAAAGAGATCCGCCTGGATTGAGGTTGTCGTACAAGTCAGAAACCACCTGGATTTTTGACTGCTGGTCGAAATAAATGAGAACATTCGCGCAAAAAATTATATCGAAGCGCCCCATCCCGCGCATTCTCGGGCGGTCGTAAAGATTGAGATGCTGAAATCGCGCGAGTTGTTTCGCTTCGTCAATGATATGGAAGCGGCCGTCCACATTGTCGAAATATTTTTCAATGAACACCTTCGACATGTTGCGGACGGAGTATTCACGGTAAATTCCGGAGCGAGCCGTCTCGAGAACGGAGGGGCTGATGTCTGTTCCGACAATTTCGATCTCCAGCCCGGGATACTTCACGCGCAGCCGTTCAAGGTAAATCATTGCGATCGTATACGCCTCTTCTCCGGAAGAGCTCGCTGCGCTCCATACTTTCAATTTTGTCCTGCTGGTTCCCCGCGATGCGATCAACTGGGGAACAAGCGTCCGCTCGAATGCCTCGAATTGCGGTTCGTTACGGAAGAAAAACGTTTCGTTGATCGTGACGGCATCATAGAGAAACTTCAGTTCAGCAATCCTCTGTGTGCCGAACCGAACGAGCTGGAGATACTCGTTAAAATCCTCCATCTCCAAAACTTGGAGACGTTTACCCAGCCGTCCTTCCAGGAGATATTTTTTGTTGTCCTGGAAATAAATACCCGTGTTCTGATAAATGAAATCGCGCGTAGTGCGAAACATTTCATCGCTCATTTTCGGAGCCGCCGTAATTCCCGGATGGTGTATCGCCGCCATAAGAGGTACTGTCACAACAATCTCCTAGTGGATATCAGCTGGTCCAGATGCGGATAACTCGATATGCGAATCGTATCCCTTGGACTCAAGGGTCGCTGCAGCGACTTCACGGACCATTTCGTCTTCGTCCGTGAGAAAGCGGGCGATAAAATCAGAAATCCCTCTATTTTCGAGCGGAGCGACGAGTTCGATCACATGAATTCGGAGCCATGGATCCGGCTCGTCGGTCACGTTTACAAGATATTCGAACGCCCGGTCCCCGTCGAGATGCAGCATCGTTTCGATGATGGCCGCGCGATTCTCTTCCGAACCTTCATTCCAGCCGCCGGTGACAAAAGTAAACGACCGTTGAAGGAGTCCCAATGTTTGATCGAGCAGTTCTTCCGGCAGCGTGTGATAGTCGATGCTAGACGAAACTCGCCCAATAAGAGTTACCATTTCCTTCGAAGGTTCAATTTCGTGCGCATCTGCCAGATCGACGATGATCTGGAATGTATCCTCCCGGTGTTCCAAGATCGGAAGAAGGAGAGCATCGAGTTCCTCGGATACGCCAACGGCTTTGATCAAGTGGGCCGTGACATCGTTGTGCTCAATGCCTGCCAGTACCTTGACAGCACTCAGGCGGATAGCATCATTATCAAGGCAGAGAGCGTCGATAAGGTCACTTTGAAACTCATGCAATTCTCTGAATGGAAGATTGTGCCGCTCGAGAATCCTGATCATTGCATGAAGAAGCACAAGACGAACGCTCCCTTTGACGGAAAAAATGGACTGCCGAATCACAGGAAGGGCGAGTTCAGTCCCGATGAGACCGATCGAGTCGACGACGGCGTACAGGATGAGATAATCGGCGTGTTGATTTTTGACAACTGCTGAAAAATATTTCAAGAGACAATCGCCGCCGCTCTCATCACCGATCTTTCCGAGCGCCTCGGCAACTATCACTTTCGCATTGTCATTCAGCTTGAATAGCCTGATAAGGTGAGGGACAGCAAGAGGGCTTCTGATGTTTCCCAACGCTTCGGCTGCGGAAACAACGACATTTTCGTCGGGGTCGTCGAGAAGCGGAATAATGTGAGGTACCGTACTTTCATCCCCGATCAATCCAAGGATGTCAACGGCAAACTTGCGCACGTCTTGATTGACGTCGTAGAGATACGGAAGGAGAGCTCCGACGGAGTGCCCCTTAAGCTTCAAGAGCAATTCTGCCGCGAGGTTTCGCGTGACGATGTTCTCATCTGCAATGTACTCAACAGCAGCTCGTGCCACGTTCTCGCTGCCGATTTGCGAGAGAGACCGAAGGGCAGAATCGCGGACTCCTTTGTTCTCGTCCCGCAACGCGGCGGCTAGCGCCGCAATGGGCGTAAAGCCTTTTATTTCCGCAAGCTCTTCCGCTGCCCGCCTGCGCAAAGCAGGGTCATCGGCAGAAAGAAGGGCTGCAAGCTGATTTCGTAGTTCATTTTTCATTGAATCTCAATGAAGTGAGAATAATCGTCATGGTTCAATCAGGAAGTTGGCGCCGATTGCTCTTCTATTTTCCCGTTTCTTTCTATAAACATCGCCTCTTTCAGTGCGTTCTGAATAAGCTTCTTTACTCCATTGATGTCCAGCAAGACATTAAGGTAAATCGTCCCCCGCACGATGACGCGCGCCGAATTCGCAGCTTGTAATGCTGCTTCGACCTCAGCTTTTTCTTTCTGAAGATTCTTGGCAGTCTCTGGAAGCTTGGTTTGAAGTACCTTCAACTTTTCAAAAAGATTATTTTGTTCCTCAGTCAAAGGACCGTCGAGCTGCATCCGAACGAGTTTGTAGACATAGTCCCGGACCTCTGTAGATTGTTTATTGAACTGTTCCATCCCATTGACGAGAACGTTATATTTTTCCAGCAGTTCTGCGCGCCTTCCGACGTGCACAATGGCTTGAGTACGGTCGCCATTGCCGAGGTTAAGCACTTCAACTTCGTTCCCCCCGCGAAGGACGCAACCGACGAACTTTGCTTTCGGGGACTGAATGGCATCATTAGCACTAATTCTTGCGCAGACAGCTTCCCGCTCGATCGTGATTTTCTTGTCGCTCGTGATCGATTGATTGAGAACGTGCTGAATTGTGATATTCCCACCCGCGGAGACTGAGCCTTTGCCACGCCCAAAAAATCCTTTTTTAATCAAAACATCACCGCCGGCAACGATCGTCGCGTCTTCTGCATTGCCGCGAATCTCTAAATTCTTTTGTACCTTGAGCGAAAAATCACTCTTGACATCACCAGTGACGACAAGAGAACCGATGAAATCGATATCGCCCGTCGAGAAATCAACATCACCGCGAATCGTTAATACCGGCTGGACCTCGATCGTTCCGTCCGCTTTTATGATAAGGTTGCCGTCTTCCGACGCGACAAGCATGTCGGCATTATCCGGATCGGGCGATACAAATGTCCCACGGAAAAACTTTGCCTTTTTCCCTGGCTTCGCTGCGATCGGCGCCCCTTTTACCGACATTCCCGGGATTCCTTCTTCCGGCGGATGAATGATCGCAAGTTTTTCTCCTTTCTTCACATTGTGTATGCGGTGAAGGTTATGCAGATCAACCTTCCCCCCTTTTTCCTCCATCGGTTCGAGTCTCTTGACATCAACAAGAGATTCAACCCAACCTTCCTTTCCCGTAACCGGCGCGAACCCTTCTGCGACGAGAACCGGAGTGCGATGCGCCGCGGCTGTTGCCAAGGCGATCATCAGTCCGCCTTTCACGCCAAAGACGATTCCCTTTTCCTCAAGGATTTGAGATAGACTCTCTTCAGTCACGGAAGCATCCTCTCTTAAATCGTCATTTGTTACGAAGGCGCGCGTGCCGTCGTCCGAGATAGAAATTTTCATATGTTCAAGCAATGGCTCTGCAATCATCACGGAATTCGTGTCCAATCAATCTCTCAGAAACCATCCCAATTGAGTAGAATCTTTTATTCACTGATGATTAGACAAGTACTGTGCCAGCGCAACTCTTTGTCTTTTATTGGATTCTGTGGGTGTCTTAAGATAAGCGGCGGAAACAAGTGGCTAATCTCGTGCACTTGATTAGTATGGAGCAGAAGGAAGATCGAACTCTCTGTGGAACTCATTGAATCTCGGTGCCACGCAGTGCATTAAAAGATTGTTTCACAGAGGAACACAGAGATAGCACAGAGAGTCACAGAGTTAATCCCCATAGCCGGACTTTCCAATTACACTTCCATGGTAGTATTTCCCCTAAACACTATACTCATCATCAGCGGATAATTCACTCACGGAGCCAAGGTACATTCGGTCAAACGGTTTGATGGCTGACAATCCTCAGTTCGTCTCTCTTCATCATTGCAAGATCCATCTCGATGCGTTCACCTCGTCCCCAATCGCTCCAGTAGATACCCCGAGCGGGGAGCACAACAAGGTCTTGCACTTCACGCTCTAGAATTTCCATGCTGAAATTCATGCACGGAATCGAAGCGTATACCTGACGAGTAATCTCTTCTTCCAGCGGGAATCCAAGAGACTCGGCGATGGGCCGAAACGACTCAAAAAGCTCGGGAGTCAATCGTTGAAATTTTTCAAGAAAGGCAGCAACCCGGCCAACCATGACCATCGTGTTCCATAAACTGCCATTCCTAGAGAGCTGCTCTGCCTTCTGGAAAGAAGGTTTTTCCCAGAATTTGCGGACGCGGAGCAACTCGAAGCCGTCTTCGATTGAAACAACGTCCGATGGTTCGATCCATCCATAGTCTGTTTCAGGGTATTGAGCTTCAGCTCCGACCAGCAGCAGTTCCCGAGGATGGCCGTTGATGTACCGCGCCGCAGACTCTATCAATTGCATAAAGCGGGCTTCCTGACGCACAAAGTGATCGGCAGGAAAGATGCAGACGACGGCTCCCGGATCGCATTGCTGAATATGCAGCAGCGGTAAAAGAATACCCGCGCACGTCTCTTTGTTTTCCGGCTGCACAATGATGTTGCCTTCATACACTCCGCAAAGGTCTTTCTCAACGAACTCTTTGTGCCGGCTGCTGACAGTGACCAGCATCCTTTGTGGAGGAATCCGGCGCCGAACCCGGTCGACGGTGGCCCCGAGCATAGAACGTGTTCCATGAAATGCGCAAAACTGTTTCGGACGGTCAGAATTGAAGCGAAGACGAACGAACTCTCTGAGGCGTTTTCCATCCCCCCCTGCAAGGATAAGACCCCAAAGATTGTTGGATTGTTGTGCCATTGTATTTTCCCGCGGCTGTTCGGAAACAATTTCCCGCTCCAACGCAGACTTTTTCGAGCCCTCCATATGCGAGATGATAGTGTGTCCTTTCGGAATCAGTGCCTAGCGCAAGCCTTTAGAATTCAGGAACTCGGTGTATTTCTTGTCCGTGCCCAGAATATGGCCGTTAAGCCAATCCTTTAAGAATTGCATAATTTCTATGGAAAGAGTCACTCGTCCACTTGCGTATTGCTCCTGAAAGTCTGTGACTTGTTTTGTCAGTTTATCATGTTCGGCCTTATGCTGAACAAAGCCCGGATACGAGAATTTCTTGAAAAACTCTTCTTCTGTTGCAAAATGAACTTTCGTATATGTGACAAGCTCGTTCAGTATTTTCCCGAGGATCTCTTTTCCTTTGCCTATGCGCGACGCATCGTAAATTTGGTTAAGGAGGTCGATGAGTTTTTTGTGCTGTAAGTCGATCGTTTGGATCTTAACGCTGTATTCATCTTTCCATGTCATCAGTGGCATTGAATCTCTCCAAGTTGTCCGTAAATGTTTTCGTTATTTTTGCACCGCAATTTCAAATTAAATGATCTCCCTTCTTGAGATCCAATCCGTCATTTTTCCCGAATCCCATGCATCTCTGCAGGAGGCTTCCTTGTACGAAGTTTCACCGATTGTTATTGTTTTGAAAAATTCTTTAATTTTTTGTTACACTGCTCTTTGATTCTTTATCGTGCTCAGCATAATATTCTCGAGCGTCTCGCGAACAACCATCTGGGCATCGTTGACGAGCGGAAGGTCGTGACCCGAATAGATAGCGCTTACTCCGCGCCTTAATAGGTCTTCGAGGAAAATGATGAAATGCTCTTCGTAAGACCCGCCCGGGCTGTGAATATTGAAGGGGGCATCCCCCGAAAAGAGAACTCCCGTTCGGGCTGAATAGAGACAAATCGAATCGGAAGAATGTTCCGGAGCATGCAGAACCTCGAACCATTCATCCCCGAGCAGGAGGAGGTCGCCGTGAAATAATTGGCGCTTTACTCCCTCGAACATCGCAAACGCACAGATTTCCGGATGATACGCTTCTCGAATCTTCAACAGACCACCCGCATGATCGAAATGAGAATGCGTGAGGACAACGCAATCGACGGGCTTTTTTCCAACTCCAGTCCAGATGGATGCAATGCTCTCGACGATGCTGCCGTCTGTTCCCACATCGACTAAAGAATTCACATCATCGAGCCGATTCGAATCCCCGAGCACGAGATAGGCGTTTCCTGAATACACTGCGATAGGCGAATGAAGGAGATGAATTTTCACGCTGCCGATTCCAATTTTTTGTACAACTGCCCTTCGGATGAAACCTGGGAAAAAAGATGGGCCAACTCCTGCGGCATTTCCTGTGTCCGCTCGGTGGCAAAATACCCGCCGGGAGCGAGGGCGGAATAAAACATCCTTATTACCTTTGCGCGGTCGTCCGGATGAAAATGAAGAAGCACATTTTTACATACGATCAGGTGAAAGCCTTCGCCGATCGGTTTGAGAGATAAAAGGTCATGCCGCTGGAAATGAATTGACTGCCTTACGGAATCAATAATGCGGAAATATCCATCCTGCTCGGCAGGAACAAAATATTTTGCGAAAATATCGGGAGGAATGCGCTCCACTTGTTCTTTCGGATAGACTCCCAATTCGATAGTTTTGCCGAAATCTTCCTGTTCATCGATATCTGTCGCGTCGATGTGAATATTTCGGAATGCAAAATGTCCCATCGACTCAGCGAGTGTGATCGCCAGCGAGTATGGTTCAGGTCCCATCGCACACCCTCCATCCCAGATACGCACTCTGCTGTAACCAGCGAGTCCCGGCATGACATGTTTCGCAATCATTTCGAGGACGGTGATGTCACGAAAAAAGAAAGTAAAGGCCATAAATAAAACTCCATACCCGATTGCCAACAACGTGTCGTAATCTGTTACATCATAATGAATCAGGAACCCGCCTCCGAAGGAGTCCTTCGGACTTTACCCTCCCTTTTTAGGGGAGGGAAAATGCCGGCAGCAATGTTGAGGATCAAAGGGGATCACAAAAAGAAAGATCACGATTGTAATTCACAACATCTTCGACCATTACGCGGCCGCGGCAAGGGCTTTCTGGTCCTCATTGGAGAGGACTTTTTCGAGGTCCAATAAGATGAGCAAACGGTCTTCGAGTTTGCCCACCGCTGTGATATATGCCGCGTCGACGCCGGCCACCATCGGCGGCGGGGCTTCCGTGACGCTCTTCGGGATTCTCAATACTTCGCTCACCGCGTCAACAACGAAGCCGACCACCTTGCCGCTCAGTTCAACGACGACAATGCGTGTGTTCTTATCGTGCTCTTTGCGCTCCATCTGGAACCTCCGGCGCAAATCTATGATAGGAATGACTTTTCCTCTCAGGTTGATCACTCCGTCGACATACTCGGGGGCGTTCGGAACGCGTGTTACGTCAAGCATCCGGTTGATCTCTTGCACTTTCAGGATATCAACACCGAATTCTTCGTCGCCGATGTTGAAGCTCACCAACTGGATCAACTCTTCCGATTTGCCCTGTGTCGCTCCTTTGATATCTGTTGTTGTTCCGGACATTTCGTTGTCTCCTATATTGTGTATGGGCAAAAGCCCTTGAAAAAATTTGGACAGCCTGTTTTATTTCCCGATGTGCGGGTCGGCGGATATTCCGCACGGTAAACAAAGTGGCCTGCAATCTGCGCGGACTCTCCACGTCGAATCTCCCGCCCCGCATCCCGTTTGTCGTACTACGACAAACGGGATGGAGGGGGATGAGTTACGCTTCGTGCTCGTGCGGCACTATCTTACCGTTCTCGCGCACTGCGATCTTCGACTTGGCCGGCCCGGACATGGACTTCATCGGTGTTTTTGTCGTTGTCCCTGCAGGTTTGTGGCCGGTGGTGTGCTGGGCTGAACTGTCGTTCGATAACTTGAACTTCCCTACCAGTTGTTCCAGGTTTGCCGTCAACCGGTTCAAGTCCTCGGCTGCTCGTGCGATCTGCTGAACTCCTTGAGCCGTCTCGCCCGTTACTGCGCTGATCCCCTCCACGTTCTTGGAGATCTGTTCGCTTGCGCTTGACTGCTGTTCACTCGCCGCTGCGATTTGCGTGACCATGTCCGTTACCTTCTGGCTGATCCCGACGATCTCATGCAGCGAGATACCAGCTTTATCCGCCAATGCAATTCCTGCATCGACCTTCTTGGTGCCTTCGTCCATCGACTCAACCGCACCCTTGGTATCCAGCTGGATCTTCTTGATCATACCGGCGATCTCCTTTGTCGCTTTGGTCGTCCGTTCGGCCAGTTTCCTGACTTCATCGGCCACCACTGCGAACCCTCGTCCTTGTTCTCCGGCTCGTGCCGCCTCGATGGCGGCGTTCAACGCCAGCAGGTTCGTTTGGTCGGCGATATCATCGATCACTCCGATGATTTCTCCGATCTGATCGCTCGACTTGCCAAGTTCCTGAACCGTTCCGGCCGATTTCTTCACGACATCGGCGATCTCTTTCATACCAGCTACCGTCTCTTCAACAACCTTACCTCCGGCTTCGGCAGCACCTTTAGCCTCTTTTGCCGTTCCGGCCGTGTCGCTGGCATTCTTCGAGTTCTCCACGATCGTCTTGGTCATCTCTTCGACAGCGCTGGCAACTTCAGCAGCCTGGCTCGTTTGCTCCTGGGCCCCGGCGGCCATCTCCTCGCTGCTCGAGCTGATCTGGCTCGAAGCACTTGCCGTAGCGCTCACGGCTTCACCAACTTCACGGAGCGCACGATCCAGCGATTCGCTCATTTGATTAATGCTGTCTTTAATCATCGCGTGGTCGCCCTGGTACTGGCCTTCGACTCGCGAAGTCAAATCTCCCTTTGCAAGTTCCGCCAGTACATCGGCAGCTTCCTGCACCGGTTTAATCACCGCATCGAGACAATCATTGACGCCCTGGACGATCTTTCGGAAGTCTCCTTGATGCTTCGTTGCATCAGCACGCGTAGAAAGTTGTCCAGCAACAGCGGCGTTTGAAAGCGTCGTGGAGTCGGCAACGAGGGCATTGACTGCTGCGATGCACTTGTTCAGATTTATCTTTATCTCGTTGTACTGACCTTTGTATTTATCCGTGATCTGCGGCGGAATATTGCCTTGAGAGATCCGATCGACATGTTCTGCCGTCACCATCAACGGATTGACAATGTTCGTGATGGTATCATTCACACCGGATACAAGCTTGTTCCAACCGCCAAGGAACTTCGCAGCATCGGCTCGTTTGTCGAGTTCTCCATCCGCTGCTGCCTTGACGATCTTGTCCGTTTCGGCCAACAGTTCACTCATCATTTTTACAACTGCGTTCAAGTTGTTCTTGATGATGTTGTACTGACCTTTGTAGACAGTGGTTATTTCCGGCGGGATAACGCCTTTTGAAACCTTGTCCACATAATCGGCCGTGACCATCAATGGATCGACGATGTTGGTGATCGTGTCGTTTACACCCGACACCAGCTTATTCCATCCACCCAGGAACATCGTGGCGTTCGCTCGTTTGTCGAGCTCGCCATCGGCGGCGGCTTTGATGATGACATCTGTCTCTTTTAAAAGCTCGCTCATCATCTTGACAACAGCGTTCAGGTTTGTTTTGATGATATTATACTGGCCTTTGTAGACCGTGGTGATCTCGGGAGGAATAACTCCTTTTGATACCTTCTCCACATAGTCTGCCGTCACCATCAATGGATCGACGATGTTAGTGATCGTGTCGTTCACGCCGGATACGAGCTTGTTCCAGCCGCCAAGGAACTTCGCAGCATCGGCTCGTTTGTCGAGTTCTCCATCCGCGGCTGCCTTGACGATCTTGTCAGTCTCGACGAGCAGAGTGGTCATCGTATCGATACAGGCATTCAAGTTATTCTTGATCTCGTTGAAATCGCCCTGATACGTATCGACGATCTTTGGCGGGATGTCGCCTTTAGAGATGCGGTCGACATATTCCGCTGTGACGTTGATCGGCCTGACAAATGCATCGACGAGGTTGTTGACTCCGCCGACCAACTTGCCCCAGCCGCCTGCAAACTTGTCCGCATCGCCGCGAGTCGATAATTTCCCTTCCACCGTCGCCTTGATCAATTTATCCGTTTCAGCTAATAGACCCGTCATCGTATCGATGCAGGCATTCAAGTTGTTCTTGATCTCGTTGAAATCGCCATGGTACGCATCAACGATTTTTGGCGGGATGTCGCCTTTGGAGATGCGGTCGACATATTCCGCCGTGACGTTGATCGGCCTGACAAACGCATCGACGAGGTTATTGACTCCGCCGACCAGTTTGCCCCATCCGCCGGCAAACTTTGCTGCGTCGCCGCGTGTCGACAATTTCCCTTCCACCGTCGCGTTGATTAATTTATCCGTTTCGGCCAACAGATCGCTCATCATCTTCACCACAGCGTTCAGGTTGGTCTTGATGATATTGTACTGGCCTTTGTAGACCGTGGTAATCTCCGGAGGTATAATCCCTTTTGAAACCTTGTCCACATAATCGGCCGTTACCATGAGGGGATCGACGATGTTTGTGATCGTATCATTCACACCGGACACGAGTTTGTTCCAGCCGCCGACGAACTTCGTCGCATCGGCGCGTTTGTCGAGTTCTCCATCCGCCGCCGCTTTGACGATCTTATCGGTTTCGACGAGCAGAGTGGTCATCGTGTCGATACAGGCATTCAAATTGTTCTTGATCTCGTTGAAATCGCCGTGATATGTATCCACAATTTTTGGCGGGATGTCGCCTTTGGAGATGCGATCGACATATTCCGCTGTGACATTGATCGGCCTGACAAATGCATCGACGAGAGTGTTGACTCCGCCGACCAGTTTGCCCCAACCGCCTGCAAACCTAGCAGAATCACCGCGCACTGACAACCTTCCTTCGACTGTCGCCTTGATTAATGTATCTGTCTCGGCCAACAGACCTGTCATCGTATCGATGCAGGCATTCAAGTTGTTCTTGATCTCGTTAAAATCTCCGTTGTACACATCGACGATCTTCGGCGGGATGTCGCCTTTGGAAATGCGGTCAACATATTCCGCAGTGACATTGATCGGTCTGACAAACGCGTCGACGAGATTGTTAACTCCGCCAACCAGCTGACCCCAGCCGCCTGCGAACTTAGCCGCGTCGCCGCGCGTCGACAATTTTCCATCTACTGTCGCCTTGATCAACTTATCTGTTTCCGCCAACAGGTCGCTCATCATCTTCACAACTGCGTTCAGGTTAGTCTTAATGACGTTGAAATCGCCGTTGTAATTGTCGGTGATGATCGCCGGAATGACACCTTTGCTGATGTCGTCGACGTACTTGGCGGTAACGTTAAGAGGCTTAATCACTGCGTCGAGCATTTCATTGACACCCTGTAACAAGGCTTTAGCGTCGCCTTCGACTTTGGTGAGGTCGGCTCGTTCGGAAAGGCGCCCTGCCTTTGCCGCTTCAGCAAGCCGAAGAATCTCCGCCATCGCTGCATCCTGGTGAGCCCCTGACCGCTTGCTCCCGGTCTGCTTCATTGCTGGTTTCGAAATCATTTCTCGGTTCCCTTTATGATGGTTTTATGGAAAAGTAATGTTGTTTATTATTCAGTAATTAATTTCAATCGATTAACCCAGGAGAGAATCCCCATCGCAGACTCAACCCAACTGTCAGCGGCAAACCCACTGTCGGCTTGACTCCTTATTATCGTCATAACGCCGCTTCATCTTCAGTTCTCCTGTCTTTTGCGTACAAAAATCCGAGGTCATGAAAAATGTCCCGCAACGAATTCCGGCGATGAGAAGAAGACCGATCGTTACTCTCCTCTTTTCGTTGTATTGTACCGGAGCACTTGTTGCCCCGTTTGGTTTATGATCAAAAACTTTGGCCGTGATGCGGAAACGTTATCGAGATCTGTCCCGCAAGCAAACTACGCCGCCGTTTTCATTGTTGGCAGGTGCGCTTGTTCCCTCGCCTCATCGAAGAAATATTCATCCTCTTCGCTGTCTCCATCAACGAAAAAGTAGCGGCAATCGTGGTAATGAGCCGCACCTTCGTCGTTCCAGAGATGTCCGCACTCCGGGCATTGTTCCTGTCCGTCAAGCGTCATTACAAATTCCGATAGGATCTCTTCACTACGCATTGTAACCTCCGTGTTTTGTGTCGCCTCAGAACATGATTTAGCCAATGAACATACTCAGCATCCGTTACGACTCGAAGTGCCGAGAAACTTTGAACTTCCTTGCCTGGATACCCAGGGTGGTATAACATTCACTCTTCGCATGAGTAAAAATCAACAAGCCCGCAAGTGCTTCTCCCGAATGGAGTTTTTTCTTGTTCCATTGATATCCATTAAGTCGGATTTCTTCGTCGCCTAGGAAATCATCTAGGGTAGACCACTTTTTGCCGCACATTGTGCATTGTTTGAAAACTTCGGTCCGTGCGGAATCAGCGCCCTTTTTGTTTTTTTTTAGTATGTCGTTGACACTGCGATTCATGATCCTTTTAACCTTGTTACGCAATTGTTCAAAGCTCGTGCCATGTTGTCGTGCTAGAAACAGAGGATAAAAGAGTTAAAAACTCAAAATTTCAGGATAAATCTGGAAGGGGCTGTCAAGGGGAGGGTTTTCAACTGGCGGGTATTGGCCATGTGTCTAATATGGACACGATGGATCATGTCTTTCTTCGCCGATCTAATGACCCGGTCGATAAAGGATGACACAATACGAACGCATTCTCCGATAGAGTGCTTCGGTTCGTTCAAACAAATCAGGATTGTAACAGCAATAATGTTTTACAAAGATATTACGATACGCTAAACGAAAGAACATTATCAGGAGAGAATAAAAACGCAGGATCAACGTTCATCTCGTGGTTTTTCGCCTGTTGGAAGAAGGAGTAAGAAGGATGTCGATGTTCTCTTATATAAGTCGATTTGCCATTCACTCGAAAACTTTGTCACTGCCGAAACAAAGTACGCGAACTCCAAAATGACGGAGGAGAATCGTAATGGCGCAGAAATTCTATATTCCTTTTCTCACCCTCCGTGCAAGGTCGCTTGAACCATATTGATAAAATCAGTCGGATGAAACGGCTTTTTTATCGCCTGCAGGTGTTCTTCCTCCAGCAATTGCGTGATGACTTTATCCGATGTGAATCCGGAGCAGAAAAACGCTTTCACATTGTTGTTGAGTTTTTTCAATTCCATGTATGTCTGTCCGCCGTCCATTCTCGGCATCACAAGGTCTAGAATAACCAAGGAAATCTCTTTCCCACGTTCACGGTAGAATTCGACCGCTTCA
>Ga0265320_10000205_pt1 | contig 47959 bp, 39 predicted proteins | sample 4827metaG_FD_202087 | JGI IMG/M metagenome (GOLD analysis project Ga0265320, IMG submission 202087) | Rhizosphere microbial communities from Carex aquatilis grown in University of Washington, Seatle, WA, United States - 4-8-27 metaG | ecosystem: Host-associated > Plants > Roots > Rhizosphere >... | reverse complement strand
ACGGATCCCCAGAGGCCGTCGAGGGCCGCGGGGACAACCGGGACCTTGGCCTTCCTCGCGATCACCTCGAATCCGCTGTGCAGCGTCATCAGCTGACCCGTGCGGGAGACGACCCATTCCGGGAACATGCACACGAGCTCGCCCCGCGCCAGCGCCTCGACCGCGTCCTTCTGCCAGTGCGTGCCGCTTCCCGGGTAGACCTCGATCGCCTTTGCGACCCTGGATATCCACGAAAGGAGCTTCGGCATGTCGGGCGCCTTGTAGGCGATGAAGCGCAGCGGCCTCGGGCAGGCGAGCTGCAGCACGAACGCGTCGACGTAGGAGAGGTGGTTTGCGATCACAACCGCCCCGCCCGCGGCCGGCACCCGGCCCACGCCAAGCACCTTGACCCGGTAAAGCACCCTCGCGATGAACGACGCCGGGATCTCGATCCAGAGCGGCAGCGTGGAACGCCTTCTCATGAATCCCATGGTGTTTCTCACCTGCCGAGCAGTTTGTCAAACAAACCGCCCCCTTTCTTAAGGGGCGCCTGGATCAGCATGTCCCTCCACTGGCTCTGGTCGACGCTCCGGAGCGAGCCGCCGAGGTGGATGGTCTGGTTGAGCTGCCTGTATCCGAGCGCGTCCTGGCCGTCCCTGAGGAGGCCGACCAGGTCCAGGACACCGGCGAGGTGGCCGCGCGCGCCCATGTCGAGGTCCACCGAAAGGGCCTGGTCCCTTATCGCGACCCCGTCCGCATACGCAATGGCCCCCCTGCCCGCCAGGCGCTCCTCCGGGGCGATGAGCGTGATCTCGGTCAGGTGGATGTCCCTGTCGGCGCCGCGCTCCGCGGAGACGCCCATCTGGTCGTAGTGGATCTCCGAAATCTCCTTCGCGGACTCGACCAGCGCCGTGCCGATATTCTCGGACTTCTTCCCAAAGAGGGAGCTCACGGTGTCCAGGGCGCCGACGAGCCTCGACGGCGCCTGCTTGATCGAGTCGACGATGTCGGTCTGGAGGCCCCGGAACCGCCCGTCCTTGCTCGAGAGCCTCACGTCGCCCTGGGCCCGGTCGAGGAGGTCCCCCAGGCCCTCCCCGCTTCCCGTCAGGTGGCCGGTGACGTCGAACCGGCCCTCTATCGCGGGAGGCTTGTCCGGGTTCATCGCCCGGAAAAGCGGCGCGAAGTCGAGGTTGTCCAGGGACACCGTCGCCCGCAGCGCGTAGGGCCGCTCGGCGGCCCTCGAGAACTCGAGCTGGCCTTCGAGCCTCGAGGCGCTGCCGTCGCCGAAGTTCGCGGATCCGCCCTCGACCCCGAGCGTGTCCCCGTTGATCACGAGGGTGCCGCGGATGTCGCGCAGGTCGACCTTCGGCAGGAGGACCTCCTCGATCCTGAACGATATGCGGCCGCGCAGCGTCGGCCAGAAGGGCCCGCCCTGAAGGGCGCGCGGCGCCCCGCCCGGCGCGCCGGCGAGCCCGTCGCCGCGGCCGCCGAGTGCGGCCATCGCGGCGAGGTCGTCCGGGACGAACCGGGTTCCACCCAGCGTCGCGTCAAGAACGGGGCCCTTCGAGTCGTTCGCGACGGTGCCCGAGAACGCCAGGTCCGCCGCGCGCGCGCCGTAGTCCAGGTGAATCGGGATGCCGAACTTCACCCGCCCGCCCCCCTCGAAGTCGGCACGGACCTCAGAGGTGATGGCCGGCAGGACCGCGGCGGACCCGGCGGGGGGCGCGAGGTTCCTCACCGAGAGCTTCACGCGCACCTCGCGGGTGGAGTCCAGGCTGGCCTCGAAGCTGCCGCTGGCGTCGCCGGCGGTGAGCAGCGGCAGGCCGTCGGCGCCCGGCTGCGACAGGAGGGCCGGCAGGGAGGCGCTCCAGGATCCCGCGGCCTTCACCGCCCTGTCGGCGCCGGCAAGCCTCCCGAACCTGGCCTCGAGCGAGATGATCCTTATCCCCTCGCTCCTGACCTCAAGCGGCGCCAGCTGGAACTGCCATCCCTGCGGCGCATAGTCGGCCAGGACGAAGGCCGAAAGCCCGAGGCCCGAGGCCAACGGGCGCCCCGATGCGGAGAGCGCCACCCCCGCCGCGCTGAGCGGCGCCTTTGTCCTGAGCACGAGGCGCCCGTCCTCCGCCCGCATCACGAATTCGCCCTGCACGTCGCCGCCGCTCATGTCGAGCCGCGGCAGCGCCCCCTTCAGCCACGAAAGCGGGACCCCGCTGACATAGATGCCGACGAGGTCACCCGACGGGACGGCGACCTTGAGCTCGCCCGACGAAGGGTTGAACTCGAACGACTGGAGCGCCGTCACCGACACGGCCGGCCTCGCTCCCGCGAGGCTCGTGTCCAGCCGGGCGACCCGCAGGGACGCGCCGACGCGGGCCACGTCGAAGTCGGCGAGCAGCTCGACGTGGCCGAGGGCGCCGAGCCCCTTGGCGACGACGCCCAGCCTCTCGGCCGACGCCTGGAGCTTTCCCGACGCATGGACATCGCCCGTCGAAGGGTCGACCTCGTAGGCGCCCGCCCCGGCCGCGTGGAACACGGGCAGGCTTCGCCCGAGGGTGAACGGGTCCAGGTCGGTGTCCCTCAGGTTCAGGCGCCAGGACCCCGCCATCTTGAGCGAGCCGTCCGGGCTTGCCGCGTCCAGCTGGGCGATCGTCTCGGAGCCCCGGATGAGCGAAACCGAGTAGGACGCCCTGCCCGCGTCGCGCGCCACCCACGCTGTGCAGACAAGGTCGATCCCCGCTGGAAACTGGGGCCCGCTGGCCCTGGCGTCCGCCTTGAGGTCGGCCCGGGTGACCGTCCCAAGGGGCCCCATGGTCGCGGTGAGCGTGGCCTCGACGCCGACCGATGACACGGCGGCGGACGCATCGTCGACCGCGGCGGTCGCCCTGCAGAGAAAGCGGCCGTCGCGGCCCTCGGCGAGCCCTCCCCCTGTGATCACGACGTGCGCGGTCCCGGCCGGGCGCCCGGCATCGTCCGGGAAGACGACTTTGCCCTCGAGGTCCACGCCGTCGAGCGATAGGTCCGCGCGCACGTTGAATGCCGAGAGAGCGCCGCTGACGGCCCGGGCGAACCAGGGATATCCGCCGCCGCCGGCGCCCGGGCCCGTGTTCCCGGAACGCGTGAGGTCTAGCGTCCAGCCCTTTGCGGAGAGGCTCGTGAAATGGTAGCCCCTGCCAAGGAGCGCCGGGATGACCGCAAGCTGCGCGTCCGCTGCCGGAACCAGGAGGACCCCCTCGTCGACCTCGATCCGAACCCCCTCCAGCCGGGCCCGGTTGATCCCCACCGCGACGCGGTCGAGGGAGGCCACGGGCCCGCGGGCCTTGGAGATGGCCCGGCGGGCGGCCCACGTCTGGGCGGCGGGGCTGAGCGCCACGGCGACCGCAAGCGCGAGAGCGCCGGCGGCGACGCCGGCCAGAATGAGGAGGATCTGCGTGGCTCTCAATTCTTGGAGGGTTTGCGGGCCCCGGTCCCGCCCGTTCAGGCCCCGGAGGGCCCCTCAGGGAATCACCAGGGCATCGCTCAGTCCGATGGCCTTTCTGATGTTGGCGAGGGCTACGAGGTAATTGTAGTTGGCCGTCAGCTGGTCGGTCTTCGCCTGCTCCAGCGAAACCTGGGACGTGAGCACGTCGAGCTGGGTGGCCGATCCCGCGTGGAACTTCGCGTCCGCAAGCCGGAGCGCCTCCTCGGCCTGGTCGATGACCTTTTCCGAGGCCGCGACGAGCTCCCACGCCTCCTGCAGGGACGAGAGCGCCTGGCGCACCTCGACGTCTATCTCCAGCTCCTCCGAGGCCCGCGCGAGGCGGGCCTGCTCCTGCTGCGACCTCGCCTGCCGCACCCTCCCCTCGGTCGCGCGGCCGTCAAAGATCGCCCACGTCGACTGCAGCCCGAAGAGCCAGCCGTTGGCGGAAACGCTGCCCTGCCCCGGGGACGCAAAGCTGAACCCGTCCCATTGGTAGGACCCGAACGCCTGGACGTTTGGATAATAGATCGACCGCGCCGTCTTCACCGACTCCTCGCTCGCGGCCTGCACCTTGTCGAGCTTGCGGAGCTCGGGCCTGTGCTCGCGGGCCGATGCGATCGCCCCCTCGGAGTCGAAGTTCTCTGCCGCGAATTTCAGGCTGCCGGTGACCTCGGGAAACGGCGCCGGGCCGGTGGCGCCCAGCGACTGGCGCAGCTGCTCGACCGCGATCCGGTAGGCGTTGCGCGCCGTGATCAGGGTCGGCTGGGCGTTCGCGAGGAACACCCGTGCGCGCAGGACCTCGAAGTTCGATACCGTTCCGGACTGGAACTGGTTCTTCGTGTCCTCGAGCTGGTGCTCGAAGAGCCGCACGTTCTCCTCCTCCACCTTGATCTTCTCCCGGGCCAGGATCACGTTGTAGAACTTCGTCCGCACGTCGAGCAGGGCGGTGTCGATCGCGGTCTGAAGGTCAAAGGCCGCGGCGTCGCGCGTGAGCTTGGCCCCCTTGATCGCCGACTGCACGCCGCCGCCCGCAAAGAGCGTCTCCGTCGCCTTCAGCTGCAGGGCCCAGAGGCTGTTGGTCGGGGGGTAGCTCTGAGAGATCGACTCCGCGTTCCTCTGGTACTGCCCCTGGGCCGAGACGTTCGGGATCTGCTGGCTCCTGACCTGGACGATGACGCCCTCCTGGAGGCGGATCGTCTCGCGCGCCTGCCGGATCGCATAGTTGTGGTCGAGCGCGTAGCCGATTGCCCCCTTCAGGTCCAGCGGCGAGGGCAGCTCGGCCGCGGGCTCCGTCTGCGAGCCGAGTGCGGAGCCCCACGCGAACAAAAGCGCGGCGGAGGATAGGATGGGATGTTTCATACGTGCGCCTCCTCTAGGTCGCCCTCCGGGGCCTGGATGGCCGACTCCCTTGCCCGGTCCTTCGAATGGTCCTTGGCCACGAGCATGTAGATGGAGGGCATTACAAACAGCGTGAAGAAGGTCCCGATCGACAGGCCGCCCACGAGGACGAGGCCTATCGAGTTCCTGGCCGCAGCCCCGGCGCCCGTCACGAGCGTGAGGGGGAAGTGGCCGGCCACGGTCGCGACGGTCGTCATCAGGATCGGCCGCAGGCGCGTCAGCGCGGCGTCGTGGACGGCCTCAAGCTTCGGCCTGCCCGCGAGCTGGAGCCTGTTCGCGAACTCCACGATCAGGATCCCGTTCTTGGCGATCAGCCCGACGAGCGTCACGAGGCCGACCTGCGAGTAGATGTTGAAGGTCGTCGTCCATCCGTCCGTGAAGAACGGCATGTTCTGGTTGGGGAACTTCAGGAACATGAAGACCGCCGACCCGAAGGCGGCGAGCGGAACGGAGCCCCCGAGGATGACGAGCGGGTCGCGGAAGCTGTTGAACTGCGCGGCGAGGACCAGGAAGATGAGCGCCACGGCGAGGCTCATGGTCGTCCAGAACTTCGCGTTGCCGCCCTCCTTGCGCAGCTGGCGCGACTCGCCGGTGTAGTCGATCGAGTAGCCCTTCGGCAGGATCTTCGCGCCCTCGTTCTCGAACACGTTGAGCGCGTCGTCCAGCGACATCCCGGAGGCGCCGCTTATCGTCACGGAATTGAGCTGCTGGAACTTGTTGAGCGAGCGCGGGATCGTCGTGTTGCGTATCGTGGCCACGGTGCTCAGCGGGATCAGGCCCCCGTTGGGCCCGGTCACGTAGATCTTCTCGATCTGTTCGGGGCTGAGCCGGTCCACGCGCTTGACCTGCGGGATCACCTTGTAGCTGCGCCCCGATATGTTGAACCAGTTGATGTAGTTGCCCCCCATCGCCGACGAAAGGTCGCTGCCGATCTGCTGGAGGCTCAGGCCGAGCGCCGCCACCTTGTCGCGGTCGAGGACCACCTCCGACTGCGGCGCGTCGTACTTCATGTCGATCTGCGTGAAATAGAACTGCTTGGTCTCCATCGCCGTTGCCGCGAGCTGCTTCGCGAACGAAAGGATCTCCTGGGGGTCCGCCGTCGATGTGACGACGACCTCGACCGGGAAGGTGCCGCCGCCGGGAAGGGCCGGAGGCTGGACAAGCTGCATCTGCAGCCCGGGAATCACCGAGACCTTCGGCTGCATCTGCGCCAGCATGGCCTTGATGGGCCGCTTTCTCTCGCCCCAAGGCTTCGCAACGAGACCCGCGATGGCCTGGCCCGGAGTCGTGAACTGGAAGCTGAAGTCCGTGTCCTTGTCCGAGAAGTAGGCCTCCTTCACGGCGGCCGAGTACTTCAGATTCTGGTCCAGCGTCGAATTGGACGCCGTCGTGCCTATCCCGAAGAGGACCCCCTGGTCCTCGGCCGGGGCGAGCTCGGCCGGGGCATGCGTGATCATGTAGACGCCGAGGGCGCTGATGACGACCCAGACCGCGTACACCATGCCGCGGTTGGCCAGGGAGAACTCGAGCATCCCCGAATAGCCACGCTTGACCCGCTCAAAGGTGTGCGTGACCACCGCGGCAAACCCCCTCTCGTCGTCGCCCGGCTTGAGCAGGTGGGCGCACATCATCGGCGAGAGCGTGAGGGCCACGATGCCCGAGATGACGACCGCGCCGGCGAGCGTGAACGCGAACTCCCTGAAGAGCGTGCCCGTGAGCCCGCCCTGCAGGCCGATGGGCGCGTAGACCGCCGCCAGCGTGACCGTCATCGCTATGATGGGGCCCACGAGTTCGCGGGCCCCGGTCAGCGCCGCCTCGAAGGGCTTCTGGCCCAGCGAGAGGTGGCGCTCGACGTTCTCGACCACGACGATGGCGTCGTCGACGACGAGACCGACCGAAAGTACGACGGCGAGGAGCGTCAGCAGGTTGATCGTGAAGCCGAACAGCTGCATCAGGAAGACGGCCCCGACGAGGGAGAGCGGGATGGCGACGACCGGTATCAGCACCGACCGGAACGACCCGAGGAAGAGGAAGATCACCACGACGACGATCAGGAGCGTGTCGCCGAGCGTGTGGAACACCTCGTGTATCGCGTTGTTGATGTAGGCCGTGGCGTCGTAGGCCACCTTCGCCTGAATCCCTCCGGGAAGGTCCTTCTTGATCGACTCCATCTCGATGCGGACCAGGCGGATGACATCGAGCGAGTTGGCCGTTGGCAGGACGAAGATCCCCATGCCCACCGCCGTCTCCCCTGAGAACCTCATGTCGGCGTCATAGTCCTCGGCGCCGAGCTCGACGTCCGCGATGTCGCGCAGGCGCACGATCGCGTTGTTCTGCTGCCGGATGACCAGATTCTTGAACTCCTCGACCGAGCGAAGGTCCGTGTTGGCCGTCAGGGCAACCTGCACCAGGTGCCCCTTCGTGTTCCCGAGCGCGCTCAGGTGGTTGTTCGCGGCGAGGGCCGCGCTGACCTGCGAGGGACTTATGTTGAAGGCCGCCATGTGGTCGGGCTTGAGCCAGATGCGCATGGCGAACGTGCGCCCGCCGAGGATGTCGGCCCGCTGCACGCCGGGGATCGACGAGAGCCGCGGCTGGACCACGCGGACGAGGTAGTCGGTGATCTCGTTCTGGTGCAGGGTCTCGGAGGCGAAGCTCAGGTACGCCGCCGCGAACTGTGAGTCGGCTGACTGGATGTTGATGGCCGGCACCTGGGCCTCGGCGGGCAGGTTGCTGCGCACCTGGTCGACCTTCGAGCTGATCTCCGAAAGGGCCTTGATGGGGTCGTAGTTGAGCTTGAGGCGGGCCGAGATCGTCGAGATGCCCTGCACGCTCGTCGACGAGACGTAGTCGATGCCGTCCGCGGCTGCGATCGAGCGCTCAAGGGGGGTCGTTATGAACCCCCGCACGAGGTCCGCGCTTGCCCCGACGTAGATGGTCGTGACGGTCACGGTCGCGTTGTCGTTTCTCGGGTACTGGCGCACGTTCAGCGTCCGGTACGCCTGGACGCCGGCGATCAGGATCACGAGATTGACCACCAGCCCCAGCACGGGGCGGCGGATGAACAGGTCGGTGATTTTCATCAGGCCTCGGTTCGCGGCGCCCCGCTCAGGAATCCCGCGGCGCCGGCGCGAGCTGCGCCGCCGGTGAGATGGAATTGTTCACCTTCACGGCGCTGCCCGGTCGCAGCCGGAAGACGCCCGAGGTGACGATCGTGTCGCCGGCGTTCAGGCCCGAGGTCACGGCGACGAAGTCGCCCTTCACAACGCCGAGGCGGACGATCTGCTGCCGGACGACCATCTGCTTCTCGCCCGTGCCCGCGCTCGCCTTCTCCTCGACGACATAGACCGTGTTTCCAAACGGGGCGTAGAGGACCGCCGTCGACGGGATCGTCAGGACCTTGTTGATGACCGGCAGCTCGATCGCCACGTCGACGTACATTCCCGGGTGCAGGCGCCCCTCGGCGTTCCCCACGGTCGCCTGGACGCGCACGTTCCGCGTCGCGGCGTCGACGTCGGGGTTGATCGCGGTGATCTTCCCCTCCACGACGGCGTCGCCGACCGCGTCGCCCGAGAGCCTTGCCGGAAGTCCGACCTTCAGCTGGATCAGCTGGTCCTGCGGGACGTAGAAGTCGGCGAAGATGGGGTTGAGGACCTGCAGCGACACGATCGAGTCGCCGGCCTTCAGGTTCTGGCCGAGGTTGACAAGGCGGATGCCCAGGCGGCCGGAGAAAGGCGCCTTGATCGTCTTCTTCGCGATCGTGGCGCGGATATTGTCGGCCGCAGCCGCCGACTGCTTCGCGGCGGCCGCGTCCGCGTCGAACTGCGACTGGGAGACCGTGGCCTTCGCAAGCAGCTCCCGGGTCCGCTCAAGGTTGAGTTGGGTCAAGTCAACAGTGGCCTCGGCGGAGCGCAGCTGCGCCGCCTCGGCCGACGTGTCCTGCCTCACGAGCACGTCGCCGGCCTTCACCTCGCTGCCGGGCTCGAATGCTATCTCCACAATCTTCCCGTCGAGCTCGGCCGCCACGGTCACGCCCTGCACGGCCGAGAGCGAACCCACGGAGGTGATCGCCTGCTGCCAGGCCTCCTGCTTGACCTCGGTGGTGGACACCGACTCGAGGGGCACGACGGCCTTCGTGTGGATGAGCGTGAAGATCTGGAAGAACTTGATGCCGGCGATCAGCGCCACAATGCCCAGAAGGCCCAGAATGATGAGGAAACGTTTCATTGTCTTGGTAGATTGGCGGCAGATTCGTGTTCGGGCTGCGCGGCGGACGTCGAGCTCGGCCGCGCCTCGATGGGGGCGGAGGCGGGCAGGCCTGCGATCTTGTTCAGGAGGCGCACGAGCGTCTTTCGCTCGTGCTCGTTGAGCGGGGCCATCTGCGTCGCCATCTGCTTGAAGTGTCCCGGCAGGACCTCCCGGAGGGCCGCGTGGCCCTTCGGCGTCAGGTGCACGAGCATCATCCTGCGGTCGCCCGAATCGTGCTCGCGGGTGACGAGCCCGTCCCTCTCCAGGGTGTCGACCAGGCCCGTGATCGTCGCGCGCGTGACCCCCGCCTTCCCGGCGAGGTCGGCGGGCGTCTGGGGGACCGGCCTGCCGCCGATCTTGTCGTAGAGGAGCATCATCACCGTGAAGCGGCCGGGCGACATGTTGTGCTCGTTGAGGAAGGCCTCGCTGCGCCTGTAGGCCTCATCGCCGGCCCTGAGGAGGTTCAGATACGCCTCGCACGCCGAGGGATCCAGGTCCGGATGGAGCCGGACCGCCTCCAGAATGCACTCATAGCGTGGGAGGTCCTTAAGCATCAGCAGTGGCATGGAGCGGGGACGTCGTTGTCTTCGTTGACGAAAGTCGGATAGTTAGGAAGCTAATTATCCTATTATCAAGTTGTAAATACGTCAAAAAATACCGGCATTCCGGTAGATTCACACGGCGCCTTGGCGCGATTAGGCTCCCAGCGAACGCGCCGCGGCGACAACGGCCTCAGCGGTGATCCCGAGCTCAGTATAAATCTCTGGAGAAGGTGCACTTAGGCCAAAGCGGTCAATGCCCACAACCGCGCCGTCGAGGCCCACGTATTTGCGCCAGAGGGCGGTCACCCCGGCCTCGACCGCGACCCGCCTCCGGCACGCCCCGGGAAGGATGCTCTCCCTGTACTCCGCGGGCTGCCTGTCGAAGATCTCGAACGAGGGCACCGACACGACGCGCGCGCCCGGCCCGAGGACCTTTGCCGCCGCAAGCGCCAGCTGGAGCTCGCTGCCCGAGGACAGAAGGATGACGCCCAGGGGCGCCGACTCCTGGAGCGCGACGTACGCCCCCTTCAGCACGCCGGCCCTGCGCACGTGCGGGGATATCTCGTTCAGGACCGGCACCCCCTGCCGGGTGAGGGCGATCAGCGTCGGGCCGTCCGTGCGCTCCATGGCGGCGGCAAAGGCGCCGGCCGTCTCCTCGGGATCGGCGGGCCGGATGACCTCCATGTTCGGGATGAGCCGCAGCGCCGAGACCGTCTCAATCGGCTCGTGGGTCGGGCCGTCCTCCCCGACGCCGATCGAGTCGTGCGTGTAGATGTAGATGACCGGGAGCCTCGAGAGGGCGGCGAGCCGCATCGGCGGCCGCGAATAGTCGGCGAACACGAGGAAGGTCGCGACCGACGGGCGGAACAGGCCGTCGTAGGCGACCCCGTTGGCGATCGCAGCCATCCCATGCTCGCGGATGCCGAACCGGATGTTCCGGCCGGAGCGGTTCGACGGGTCGAAATCCCTGTCCGCCGCGATGTAGTTCAGGGTGGACCCGTAGAGGTCCGCGCTTCCGCCGATGAGGAGCGGGAGCTCCGCGGCGACGGGCTGGAGCACGTCGCGCCCGGCTGCGCGGGTGCCCCCCAGCTTCACGTCCGGAGCAAAGAGCGGGATCTTCGTCAGGAGATGGGCCGCGCTCGGCTTCGCGCCCGCGGAATCGAGCAGCGCGGCCCTCTCCGGATTCGCCTCGCGCCAGGCCTTGAACGTCCTGCCCCAGCGCTTGTGGGCGCGGAGCAGCCTGCGCTTGCGCTCGGCAAAATACGCGCGCACGTCGTCGCTCACGAAGAAATGCCGGTCGGGCGGAAGGCCGAGCCCCGCGCGGGCGGAGTCGGCAAACTTCGCGCCGCCCTCGCCGTGGCCCTTCTGCGTTCCCTGCACCTCGGGGATCCCCTTCGCGATGATCGTCTTAGCTATGATCATCTGCGGCCTGCCGCTCTTGGCCTTCTTGGCCCTGTTGAAGGCCTTGAGGAAGGCGGCCATGTCATACCCGTCCACCGCCTGGACGTCCCAGCCGATCGCCTTGAACCTCTGCGCCGTGTTCTCGCTCTGGGTCTTCTCCGCCATCGCGTCGAGGGTGACGCCGTTCGAGTCGTAGATGAGGATCAGGTTGTCGAGCCTCTGGTGCCCCGCGAATTCGACGGACTCCATCGCGACGCCCTCCTGCATGCAGCCGTCGCCGGCGAGGCAGACCACGTGGTGGTCGAAGATCGCGTGCTCCGGGGTGTTGAACCGGGCGGCCGCCATCTGGCCCGCGACGGCCATGCCGACCGCGTTGCCGACGCCCTGGCCCAGGGGGCCGGTGGTGGCCTCGACCCCGGGCGTCTCCCTGAACTCAGGGTGGCCCGGCGTCATGCTGTGCAGGCTTCGGAACCTGGCGATCTGCTCCATCGGGAGGTCAAAGCCGCTCAGGTGCAGCCAGGCGTAGAGGAACATGCTTCCGTGCCCTGCCGAGAGGACGAAGCGGTCCCGGTTGATCCACCGCGGCTCGTCCGGGTTCAGCGAAAGCGCGTGGCCGAAAAGCACCGCGCCGATCTCGGCGCACCCGAGCGGGAGGCCGAGGTGGCCTGAGGCGCAGGCGTGGACGGCGTCGATTGCGAGTCCGCGCGCCTCGTTGGAGGCCTTCTCAAGTAGGGAGGTTTGAAGGGTCATCGGAAAAAATCCGACAACTCCTACGGCCTGCGGACCCCGCGTGGAAGCAGAAACTCCGTTAAAATCCGGAGCACCCGGCTACTTGGAGGAAGGGGCTGCGGGGGCGGCCGCCGCCGCCTCCGAGTGCCTCGACTTGACCGTGACCGCCACCGCCGCCTTGCCCAGGCGGTCGCGCAGGTAGTAGAGGCGGGCCTTCATGGGCTCCGACTCGAGCTCGATCTCGATCTTCTCGATGTTCGGCGAATTGACCGGGAACACGCGCTCGACGCCCTCGCCGTAGCTGATCCTGCGCACCGTGAAGGTCTCATGGATGCCCGAGCCCTTGCGCGCGATCACGATGCCGGAAAAGATCTGAATCCGCTCCTTGTCGCCCTCGCGAACCTTGGTGTGCACGCGCACGCCGTCGCCGACTTTGAACGGCGGAATGTCTTTCTTCACCTGGTTGGCGGTGATTTCCTTGATGATCGGGTTCATGGCATTAGCCTTGTTTGTATTTGATTGAAAGTTACTTAAGTATATCGGGTCGGACGGATCGGGTCTTCTCCATGGCACGTGCGGCCCGCCATTTCTCTATCTCGGCATGGTTGCCGGAAAGGAGGACTTCCGGCACGGACATGCCCCGAAATTCGGCGGGACGCGTGTATTGAGGAAAGTCTAGCAACTTGCCGGTGAAAGATTCGTGCGTCAACGACTTTTCCTCCCCGAGGACGCCCGGGATGAACCGGCTCAGCGCGTCGATGACGACCGCCGCCGCGAGCGTTCCGTTCGTGAGCACGTAGTCGCCGATGCTGAGCTCCAGGTCTATCACGCTGTCGCGGATCCTCTGGTCGATCCCCTCGTAGTGACCGCTGAGGAGGATCAGGTGGCTCTCCGCCGAGAGCCGCGCCGCGATCGCGGGCGTGAGGGGGACACCGTCCGGGGTCAGGTAGATCCTCATGCAGCCCGGAGTCTGCAGCTGCTCGATGGCGGCGAACACCGGCTCGGGCTTCATCACCATTCCGGCGCCTCCCCCGAAGGGCCGGTCATCGGCCGTGCGGTGCTTGTCCGTGGTCCATCCGCGCAGGTCGTGCACGGAGACGGACAGAAGGTCCTTCTCGAGCCCCTTTCCAAGGATGCTCTCGGCGAGGAAGCCGTCCAGCATCCTCGGGAAGAGCGTCAGTACGTCGATGCGGGGCATGGGGCCCCACCCTTCATGCGGCAGGCCGCCTCAGCTGGCGGCTGCCGGCTCTGCCGCCGGCTTGGCCGGGGCGGCTTCAGGGGCCGCGGCCTCAGGGGCCACGGAGGCGCCGCGGCGCGCCCGCTTGATGATGGAATGAAGCGTGTCGGTCGGCTTCGCGCCCTTCGAAATCCAGTAGTCGACGCGGTCGAGCCTCAGGGTGACCTGCTTGCCCTTCGTGCGGGGATCGTACGTCCCGACGGTCTCAACGGCGTCGCCGTCGCGGCGGGAGCGGGTCTCGGCGATAACGATGCGGTAGTGCGGCTGGTGGGTGGCGCCGATGCGGGAGAGGCGGATTTTGAGTGCCATGAGAGCGGAACTGCGGGTGGGTTCTGAGCGAAAAAGAGGTCAAATAACACTGTGCGCGCCGCCTATGTCAAGCGCCTACGGCCCCCGTCCCCGGTGCCGGTGCGCGGGCAGCCAAGCCCATCGGCGCCTCGCGCCTGCCCCGGCCGTGAAGCCGCCGATGCGCCGCGGAATCCGATGATAGGCACGATCTTGGGAGTCCTGATCCACCAGGGCCGTGCGGGCCCACCCTCCCGCGTCCGCGGGGCAAAGAGCGGTGCCGTGCCTCAGAGGCGCCGTCAGAGGGCGGCCGCCACCTTGCGAAAATGATAGCCGATGATCGCGAGCTCGATCGCTGCGCGGAACTGCCGGGGCCGCCGCACGAGCGTCCCCACGAAGAACCACCAATAGGCGAAACGCCCGCGGTGCCACACGCCGAGCAGCCAGAACGACTTGAAGAACGCCTCGATGTCCACCCGCGATATGCGGAGCCGCTCGGGGTGGGCCCGGTGGTTCTTCAGGAAGACCCGGATGCGCCGGTAGTAGTTGCGCGGCTCGTAGAGGCGGCGCATGAGCTCGCGATAGCCGTTCTCAAGGTACTCGCGGCTGAGCTTGGGGTGGAAGTTCAGGGCGCCCGTCGCCGTGTTGTCGCCGGTGGCCTCGGAGACGAGCCGCCCCTCGCCCTTCAGGCGCTTGTAGAGCCGCGTCTGCGGCAGCGCGGTGAGCAGGCCGACCATCGCTGTCGCGACCCCGGAGCGCTGGATGAAATCAAACTGCTGCTTGAAGATGTCTCCCGTGTCGCTGTCGAACCCGACGATGAAGCCGCCCATGACCTCGAGCCCCGACTGCTGGAGCGTCTTGACCGCCGACACGAGGTCGCGTCCCGTGTTCTGGAGCTTGCGGCATTCCTTGAGGGCGGCCGCTGAGGGCGTCTCTATGCCCACAAAGACCTTCCTGAACCCGGCGGCGACCATGAGGCTGCGCAGCTCGGCGTCGTCTGCCAGGTTGATCGACGCCTCCGTCAGGAACCCCATCCCCGGCCGTGTGCGCTCGCGCCACTCGATCATCGCGCTGAGGAGGGCCTTGGTGCGCGCCTTGTTTCCGATGAAGTTGTCGTCGACGATGAACACCATGTCGCTCCAGCCCATGACGCGCAGGGCCTCCAACTCGGCCACGAGCTGCGCCGGTTCCTTGGTCCGGGGCACCCGGCCGTTCATGACGATGATGTCGCAGAACTCGCAGTCGTAGGGGCAGCCGCGGGAGAACTGCGCCGCCATGGTCACGTAGTTGCTGAGCCTGATCAGGTCGTACCGCGGCATCGGAGTCTGGTCGAGGCTGGGGTATCCGGGCGCGCGGTAGGTTTGCCTCAGCGTCCCGGAGCTCATGTCCGCGACGACCTGGGCCATGACCTCCTCGGCCTCGCCGAGCACAAAGTGGGGGATTTCCGGGTACGACTCGTGCCCCGTGGTGAAAAGCGGGCCTCCGGCGACGATGGGCCTGCCCAGGGCCGCGCAGCGCCGGGCGATCTCGCGCACCGACTCCTGCTGGACGATCATGGCGCTCAGGAGGACATAGTCGGCCCAGAGCACGTCGGCGTCGTCCAGGCGCTCCACATTCAGGTCCACGAGCTTCAGCTCCCAGTCGCGCGGGAGCATCGCGGCGACCGTGAGGAGGCCGAGCGGCGGGAAAGCCGCCTTCCTCGCCACGAACCGCAGCACGTAATTGAAGCTCCAGAAGGTGTTTGGCGTTTTCGGGCTGAGAAGGAGGATTTTCATGCGCTTGCCCCGAGCGCATCTTTCCGCGCCTGTGGTCGCTTGTAAGGTAGGCCCGCGGTCAAATTGCCGCCAGAGATAATGAGAGGGTTCGGCCGATTATTACCGCGCATTATGGATCGCACCAGCGGCGGCCTTTTCCCACCCGGAACGGGCGGGCAAAAAATGCGCATGTGATGCGGGACGGGGTCATGGCGCCTTGAATACGGCTGGCGCCGTTCGGGGGCGGCCCGTCGCCATGTCCCCGTCACGGCCCCCGCGGGCCGGCCTTTGCCATTGACCGCCGCGATACCGGCGCAGAACGTGAACCCTCCATGCTAAAAACAGGCATCGTCGGGCTGCCCAACGTGGGCAAGTCCACCCTCTTCAACGCCGTAACCCGCTCGAGGAAGGCGGAGGCGGCCAACTATCCCTTTTGCACGATCGACCCCAACGTCGGCGTGGTGACGGTGCCCGACGACCGGCTCGACGTCCTCAAGAGGATCTCAAAGACGGACGTCGTCATCCCGGCGGCGATCGAGTTCGTGGACATCGCCGGGCTGGTCGCGGGCGCGAGCAAGGGCGAGGGGCTGGGCAACCAGTTCCTGGCGAACATCCGCGAGGTGGACGCGATCGTGCACGTCGTGCGCTGCTTCGAGGACGCCGACGTCATCCACACGATGGGCTCCGTCGACCCCGTGCGCGACATCGAGGTCGTCACGACGGAGCTGATCCTTGCCGACCTGGAGGCCGTCCAGAAGCGCATCGACAAGAACCAGAAGAAGGCGAAGAGCGGCGACAAGGAGGCGCAGGCCGAGCTGGTGCTCCTCGAGCGCCTCGTCCCGCACCTGAACTCGAACAAGCCGGCCAACGTCCTCGAGACGCACGAGGACGAGGTGAGGATGATGAAGTTCTTCCAGCTCCTCACCGCGAAGCCCGTCATCTACGCCTGCAACGTGGCGGAGGCGGACCTGGCGACCGCCGAGCAGAACCCGTTCGTCCAAAAGGTCGCGGAATTCGTCCGCGCGCACCACGACGCGGCCTACGTGCCGATCAGCGCGCGGATCGAGGCCGAGCTGGTCGACCTGTCCCCGGACGAGGCAAAGGCGTTCCTGAAGGACCTCGGGGTGGACGATTCTGGCGTGTCGGCGCTCATCCGCGCGACCTTCACGCTGCTGGGCCTTCTGACCTATTTCACCGCGAGCGAGAAGGAGGTGCGCGCCTGGACCATCAGGAAGGGTTGGAAGGCGCCGCAGGCCGCCGGGGTCATCCACACGGACTTCGAGAGGGGCTTCATCAAGGCTGAGGTCGTCTCGTACTCGGAACTCTCCAGGCTCGGGAGCGTCGCCGCGGCGCGGGAGGCGGGCAAGTACCGCCTGGAGGGCAAGGAATACCTTTTCCAGGACGGGGACGTCGCGCTCTTCAGGTTCAACACCTGAGGCCCGAAACGCGCCACGCGGCTCAGTAGCGCATCCGGATCAACCGGGGACGCGTCTCGTCCAGGGTGAAGTCGACGTACGGCGATTGCTCGACCATCGACAGCCGCGGGCGGACCTCTTCGCCATCGACCTCTAGGGAAACCGGCTTTGCCACGTGCTCCGGCAGGGGAAGGTGGCAGCTCACCGAATCCCCGCTTCCGGTCACGGTGAGGTCGATCTCGCGGATGTCGGGGCGGCATGCGAACTGGTAGGCCACGTAGCCCGACGAGGCCGCGTAGCGCACCGTCGCCCGGATCGAGCGGGCCTCGCCCACGTCCCAGCGCGGCGCCAGCCCGGGGTGCGAGAAGGCCTGGCTCATAGGGCTGTCCTTGACGCCAACCATGCCCTCGATCAGCGCCGCCATCGCGGTCGCCGCGGCCCAGTTGTCCGGGCCGCCGAACGAGACGGGGTTTGTCGGGACATAGTGGGCCCGGTCGGCCAGCGTCAGGCCCGCGAGCGCGTAGATGCCGTCGTCCTCCGGGGCCTGGACGTGAAGGGCCCGGATCACCTTGTCCGGGTCCGGGTTGTCGACCGCGGCCCAGGACAGGCCGACATCCGCGCTGATCGCGCTCGGACCGTGCCAGGCGATCCCAGAGCGCTCCGTCTTCAGCTCGGGGAACCACCAGAAGGTCAGCTGCTGGTCCATGATCATGTACTGCGTGTGGCGGGTCCCGTCCTCGTAGACGAGCTGCACGCTGCCGCAGACCTTCTCGGGACCGGGCTTGGTCGACGTGTGCAGGAAATAGAGGCAGGCGGCCTTCCCGTTCACGGGGATGTCGACCCCGGCGGGCAGCCCCGCCCGGTGGGAGACCGCGACCACCGACCGGCGCAGGTTCTGCGCGGGGTCGGCGACGAGGAAGGTGATTCCCGCGAACCGCTGCTCGCCCGTCGGCAGCCCGCGGATGTCGTTGTCCTTCTTCGGATCGAGCATCCAGGGGGCCGACGACGGGCCCCCCTTGCCCTCGATGTCCATGTTGGCGAGCGCCGAGAGGTCGACCGGCCGGAACACCGGGGGCGGAGGCGGGTCCGGGATCGAGCCCGTGTAGGCGAACCAGATCTTGTCGCCGTGCCTGTGCCCAAGCTCCGTGAGCCGGTCCAGGATGGAGCGCGCGTAGGCCTCCTGGCCGAATTCGAACGCGCCTCGCGCGAGCTCGCCCGCCACGTGGCCCCCCACCCCGCCGTTCATGTACTGCCAGACCTCGTTCTCGCGCGAGAAGCCCCTGGGGAACGGCGGATAGATCGCGTACCATTCCCCCGGCGAGCCCGGGGGCAGGTGGCTCCTGAGCTCCTGGTAGGTCTTGATGATCGCGGCCGCGTGGTCCGGCGGGACGCCGCGGTTGAGCGAATAGGCGTTCCCCTGGGCGATCTGCGTCGCCAAGTCGACCCCGAGGTCCCGGTGCACGGAGGGATCCTCGTCGATGAAGTGCGTGAAGAAGCGCCCGTTCCAGGAGAGCTTGTCCAGCCGCGCGCGGATGTCGGCGGCGCGCGCGCGGTACCTGGCCGCGTCCGCGGGGCCGCCCGCCCTGCCCAGCATCTCGGCAAGCTCCTCGCAGGCGGCGGCATAGTAGACGTTGTCGCCGAAGAAGACCCCGAACTTCGACTTCTGCGGGTCAATCAGCATCGTGTTGGTGAGCCCGATGTCGGGCGTGTAGGCGTCATCGACCTGGAAGTCCCAGGAATCGATCGTGAAGACGCGCTTCAGCAGCTGGAAGCGGCTGCTCCAGCGGGCCGGGTCCCTCGTGCAGTAGTCCAGGGCGCGCATCGACGACTGGAGGCACCCGCGCATCCACCCGTCGTCCCCGCTTGCCTTCCAGGCCTGGTAGACCGAGCTCACGTAGACGTACTCGGGGTGGTTCTCGGCCGGCTGGCGGACGAAGGTCCGGTCGCCGTATTTCCTGACATAGCCGAACGGGCCGTAGCACGTGAGGTAGTACGCGACGGCGTCCCCGGGATTGATGTTGCTCCAGATCATCCCGTCCTCGCGCTGGGCCGCGCGCATCATGTCGATGAACTCGGACTCGACCGGGCTGAAGTACCTCATGCCCTTGTCCGTATGGTAGCTGTCCAGGACCCAGTTCACGAGATAATGGTACGTCTTCCCGTTCCATACCGTGCTCTCGACCCCGCTCGGGCTGTAGGCGTTCATCCCCTTTCGGAACAGGTCGAACATGTCGCGGTACTTGCCTCCGTCGTCGACGGAGGTCTGCGCCTCGAGCGTGAACTCGGCCCGCGCGCTTTCCTTCCCGGCCCTGTCGCGAACAAGCACCTCGTGCCGGCCGAGCGCCCCGCCCGCCTGAAAGCTCGCCTGTCCGTCAAAGGGCGCGGTGAAGTAGAGCCTGCGGGCGGCGTCGCGGACCTCGACCGTGCCCGTCCCCGAATGGCGCAGGACAAGCCAGTCCAGCGGCTGCGCGCTCCCGGCGGAGAGCGGCGCGCCCGCGCCTGAGGCGTGCACCAGCATCGGCGCAGGCACGGGGATTTCGCCGGCCCGCGCCAGGGGCGCCAGCAGGGTCACCAGAAGGGCCAGCGGCATTCTCATAAGGGTCGTTGGAGTGAATTTGGGTTCTCCCCGGCTCGCAGCGAAATGCCGGCTCCCTCGCGGCCCAGCTCGAGGCACTCGAACAGGTTGCGCACGCACTGCCCCAGCCGGTCGTGGCCGAACCCTCCCCGCTCGATGTGCTCGACGAGCCTTCGGCCGAGCGCTGCCGCGTACCTGCTGACCTGCGCCCCCAGGTCGCCGGGCGGATTCTCGTCGAGATCCAGACACGGGTCGAGGAGCCTCACGAGCTCGGCGACCGTCTCGCGGGCGCCGGCCGCCTCGGCGCCGCCTGGCGCGTGCGGCTCGGGCAGCAGCCGGTAGATCCGCCGGGCGATCCGCCCGGCGTGCGGCAGGTTCAGCGCCACCTGGAAATACGGGCTGGTCTCCACGGGTTTCCGTACGTCGCCGGGCATGCTGGATGCATAGGCCAGCAACCGAAGGCGTGCAAGACCGACATCATGCGCCGCTTCACACCAGAAGCGTCGATTTCGATGCCGCCTGCCCAGGTCGCGGCGCCAAAATATACCTAATCTTGGAAGTCGGTGCGCATTGGCCCGATGTCGGCAACAGCCCCCGCCACGCTAGTCCGAACGCCCGGCCGAAGGCGCCTTCGGACCAAGGTTGGAAATCCGGCCGCCGAGGTCTGCCGGGGCCCGAAAATTGTAGCGGCGCCCTTCCTTGTTCGCCGATAGCAGACCCAAACCGACGAGATCAAACAGGTCGTCGCGCGCAGTTTGGTGAGTGACTCCGTGGCTCTGCTGATGCGCCGAGATGAGATAGACGGTATGGGGCTCCCGAAGAGCATGGGAAATCAGTGCCTGCTGACGGTGGTTGAGCCTCTTGAGGCCGTGCAGGGCCTCCGCCGTTTCGCGCAGTTCTTTCTTCTTCCGGGCGAGATAATCGCGCAACGCATCGACGGCGTCGCGGATCACCTGCGCCTGATGCAGGATAAAATACGTGAGGTCATTGTCGTCCGTCTCTGTATGGAGAAACGCCATTGCGTAACGAACGGGCGCACGAAGCAGTATATCGGAAATCGAGATGAATTCGAACAAGTCGTATTTTTGGCGGAGCATCGCCCAGTAAAAAAGCGCGCGGGCGGTGCGTCCGTTTCCGTCGACAAACGGATGGTCGTATGCCAGCCAGAAATGCAGCGTGATTGCGCGCACCACCGGGTGAATGAAGAAATTGGGCGTCTTGCCGTTGGCAAAATCGCACATCACCTCAAGTCGGCCTGGCGGTTCCTCAGCCAGCGGCGGCCGGTGAAACACAGTGCCCTCTATCCCGTCCTCCACGCGAACGTCTTCGCTGGCTTGCCGAAGGCGACCGGCCGCATCGGGCTTGTCGAGCGTATCCGTGGTGATCCGGCGGTGTAATTCGAATACGAGAGCTGGCGTAAGGTCGTCGTCACGCAGGTCCCGAATGTGCTGCATCGTCAGATAGTTGTTCAGGATCATCCGCTCGCCCTTGTCGCGCGGCGGCCTTCCCGAGCGAAGCATTTCCTTGGCTACAGCTCGGGTCGTTGCCGCGCCTTCCAGTTGGCTCGAAGTGATGGACTCCTGGATGAGGGTATTGATCACATAGCGATCGCGCACACTTGGATGGCCGATGGCATCGGGAAGTCCGAGAACGGCTCCAAGGCCGCAGTCGATCTTATGAAGCAATTCCGCCAATGAATCCGGTTGGCCCAATTGAAACGGGCCCCCTTTCTTGTCCTTCAGGCTGATCTGCCGATATTGGCCCTGCCGGGCCAGTTTGATGCCCAGCCACCAGTCTTTGTGCGTGAATCCGGTGGGTGCCGGGCGCCTTCGAATGTCGTCCCAATGGAGATATCTATCTTGATTCTTCCAACTCTGCATCTGCCCCATGATCTCCATAAATCGTTCATGACCATAACCTGATATTTGGCTCGAGAGCTGGGGAGGTGTCTGTGGTCGTTTCATTTTGTCCTAATTCTTCATGAATTAGGATTAAATCAGGCGAATATTCAAATCCTAATTATGAATAAATTAGGATCAAATTAGGATATATCGTAACTTGTTGATATAAAATAACATGTGTTGCGTGACATCAAAACGACACCGCGACCCTACGAACCAACGCTAGGGAGAAATGATGCTAACACTCGTGCAGCCGTTTCACCAGATGGGAGCGGACCGCGACGCACTTGCCGGCGGAATCCTCGATGATCAGGTCCCCGTCCGGGAGTATGCCCCTGAAGCGGCCGAGGATCCCGGCGGAGGCGGAGCCCGGTGCCAGCTCGAGCCGGACGTCCCTGGCCGCGCCCCAGCTCTGGTTAAGCTCCGCGACGAAGCCCCTCAGGCCGCCCTGGGAGAACTTCACGTAGGCCAGGCGGATGGCGCCGAGGAGCGTCGCCGACAGGAGATCGGTTCCCAGCCGTTCGTCGGGGGCGAAGTCCGCGAGCCGGCAGGCGGTCGCCTTCAGGCCCGGGTCCTCGAGCCACGGCCGGTTCCTGACGTTCATCCCAAGCCCGACGCACACGGTGCCGGGCCCGCCCTGGGAGACCAGGATGCCGCCGACCTTCCTGTCCCCGATCATGAGGTCGTTCGGCCAGCGGAGCCGCAGCCGCGCGATCCCCCGGGAGCGGAGGCTCCTCGCGAGGGCCCATCCCACGGCCAGCGCGAAGCCGCGCCAGCGCGACGCCTGCCCGTCGAACGGGAGGACCGCCGTCAGGTAGAGGCCGCCGCGGTCCGAGGTGAAGCTGCGATCCCATTGGCCGCGCCCGGCGGTCTGGCATTCCGCCACCACCGCGGTCCATGCGGGAAGGCCCGCCGCAATGTCCTGCGTCGAGGAGACTGTCCCGTACCCGCGCACGGCCCAGTCGCCGACGGTCGTCTGCTCGTATTCCGCAAATGAACCTGCCCTGTCCGCGCCGCCAGGGGCGCGGGGATCGCAGGCAAGGGCGGGACGGTCCATGGTCGGGGAGGTTCTCCTGGCCCTCTTCGCGGGCGCCTACTCGATGACGAGGATCGTCGCCCCCTCCTCGACCGCCTCTCCCGGCTTGGCGGAGATGGAGGCGACCTTCCCCGCCCTGTGGGAATTCACGAAGGTGTTCATCTTCATGGCCTCGACCGTGGCCACCTGGGCGCCCTCGGCCACGGTCTGCCCGATCTGGACGTCGATCGAGACGAGCTTCCCGGCCATCGGGCTGCGGACATCTCCCGGTCCGTGGCCCGCGGGCGCGGCCGCGGGGGCGGCAGCCGGGGGCGGCGCGGGGGCGTGGGCCGGCTGGGCGGCGGGAGCCGCCGCCTGCGCGGGAGCGCCGGCCGGGGCCTGGCTCACCTCATCGGAGGTCTCGACGGTGACCTCGAACACGGTGCCGTCGACGGTTACGCGAAGCTTTTTCATGGTGTTTTTGAAGGGGTGTTCCGTTGGATTACCTGACCCTGTGCCCGCCGTGGATCTGCCTGCGGCCCTCGAGCGACCATGCAAACATCTGCGGATCGACGTTCGTGGCGGCCATGCGCCTCGCCGGCTCCACGGACGCGATCCGGGCGTCGGGGCCGAGTGTGACGTAGACCGCGGCGGCGATCACCGCGCGCAGCTCGGGGCTTTGCTCTTTGTTCATATTAGGTTTGAGGGCTCTTGGCTCACGGGACTGGGTTTGATGTCGGGCGCTGGCAGGTCACAGCGGAATGTTGCCGTGCTTCTTCGGCGGGCGCGTCTCGCGCTTGGACAGGGTGTTCCTGAGGGCGATCGCCAGGATGGCCCGGGTCTGCGCCGGCTCCACGACGTCGGTGATCATCCCCTTGCGTGCGGCCTGGTAGGGGGAGGCGAACTTGTCGCGGTATTCGGCGACGTACTCGGCCTCCCTGGCCTTGGGGTCCTTGGCCGCCGCGATTTCCTTCTTGTAGAGGATCTTCACCGCGCCCTCCGCGCCCATGACCGCGATCTCCGCGGTCGGCCACGCGTACACGGCGTCCGCGCCCATGTCCGAGCTGCACATGGCGAGGTAGGCGCCGCCGTAGGCCTTGCGCAGGATGAAGGTGATCTTCGGGACCGTGGCCGAGGCGTAGGCAAAGAGCATCTTGGCCCCGTGCCGGATGATCCCGCCGCGCTCCTGGGCGACGCCGGGCATGAATCCGGGGATGTCGACCAGGGTGACGATCGGGATGTTGAACACGTTGCAGAAGCGTATGAACCGGGCTCCCTTGTCCGACGAGTCGATGTCCAGCGTCCCCGCCTTGACGCCCGACTGGTTGGCCACGAATCCGGCGACGATCCCCTGCACGCGCCCGAAGCCGACCACCAGGTTCTTCGCAAAGTCCCTGTGGACCTCGAGGAACTCGCCCTTGTCCACGAGCCGGGCGATGGCCCTCAGGATGTCGAAGGGCGCCTTCGCGTCCGCCGGGACCAGCTCGTTCATCCCCGGGTCCGGCGACAGGTCGAGCGAGGGCGTGGGGTGGTGGGGCGGATCCATCAGGTTGTTCGCAGGCAGGTAGCTGAGCAGGCGCTTGGCGAGCTCGACCGCCTCCTTGTCGTCCTCGGTCACGAAATGCACGTTTCCGCTCACGGACGCATTCGTGGCCGCGCTGCCGATCTCCTCCATCGTCACGGTCTGGCCCGTGGCGGCCTTGATGACCTCGGGGCCGCAGATGAACATGTTCGCGTTCTTCCGGGTCATTATCAGGAAGTCGGTGAGGGCCGGGCTGTAGGCCGCCCCTCCGGCGCATGGACCGGCGATGATCGAGATCTGCGGAATGACGCCGGAGGCGAGCACGTTGCGGAAGAAGACCTGGCCGTAGCCGGAGAGCGAGTCGTCCCCCTCCTGGATCCGCGCGCCGCCCGAGTCGTTGATCCCGACCACGGGGATCCCCGCCTTGAGGGCGTAGTCCATGAGGTCGCAGATCTTCTTGGAGTGGATCCGCCCGAGGGCGCCGCCGCCGACGGTGAAGTCCTGGCTGAAGACGCCGACGGGATGGCCCTTGATGTAGCCCACCCCGGTTATGACGCCGTCGCCCGGGAAGCTCTTGTCGCCGAGCCCGAAGTCATGGCAGTCGTGGTCGGCGTGAAGGCCGATCTCGAGGAAGGTGTCCGGCTCAAACAGCGCGTTCACCCGGTCCCGCGCCGTCATGAGGCCCTTTTCCCGTCGGGCGGCGAGCTTCTCAACTCCGCCTCCGGCCAGCGCCTTCTTGCGGCGGTCCGCCAGGTTTGAAAGGAACTTTGGTGCGATTGCCATAAGGTGGGGGGTCAGGGGGCGGCCGGGCCCGGCTTCAGGGCGCAGAGCTCCGTGAGGACCCCGCGCGTCGACTTGGGGTGGAGGAAGGCGACCAGCTTCCCCGCCGCGCCCTCGACCGGCGCGGGATTGATGAGGCGGACCCCGCTCGCGGCCGCCTTCTCCAGCTGGCCCCTGATGTCGTCGGTGCGAAAGGCAACGTGGTGGAGGCCCTCTCCCCTCTCCGCGATGAACTTCGCGATCGGGCTGTCCGGCGATGTGGGTTCCAGGAGCTCAAGATGGACCCCTCCCACGTCAAAGAACGCCGTCTTCACGCGCTGGGACGCGACTTCCTCGCGGCCGAGGCAGCGCAGGCCGAGCGCGTTCTCGTAAAGCGGAACCGCCTCATCGATGGAGCGGACGGCAATCCCAAGGTGGTCAATGGATTGGATCATGGTGGATTGGATGGGCTTCGTTGCTGGCTGGAGTTTACGCGGTTCTCGACCAGGTGACTGCGCGTCAATTGCGATCCAGTGCGCATTTCTGATTAAGAAGCTTCGGTCTGTGACAAATCATTCTGGCTTATACGGTTCCATGAGGAGCCCGGCGGCCTCCAGGAGCCTCCTTGCGGCATAGGGCGCACTCACATTTCCGGCGGCGACTTCCAGCTCCAGCGCGCGCCTTACTGCAATCACCTCGCGCTTGGATGAAAAGGCCTCGTGGAGTCCCTGTTCCAGCAGGGCCGAGAGCCAGGCGAGCGACTGCGAGTGGCGGCGTTCGTCGAACTGGCCGGTCCCCTTCGAGTGCGCCATGAACCGCTCGACCTGGGTCCAGACATCCCGGACGCCCTCGCTCGCCAGGGACGAGCACGCGAGGACCGGGGGATGCCAGGCCTCGTCGGAGATGGAGAAATAGTGCAGGGCCCGCTCGAACTCGAGCCGCGTCGATTCCACCCTCACGCGGTTCTCACCATCGGCCTTGTTGACCGCCAGGATGTCGGCCAGCTCGATGATCCCCTTCTTGATGCCCTGAAGCTCGTCGCCCGCGCCGGCGATCATGAGCAGCAGAAAGCAGTCCACCATCTCCCTGACCAGGACCTCGCTCTGGCCGACGCCGACCGTCTCGACCAGCACGATCTCGAAGCCGGCGGCCTCGCAGAGCGTGATCGTCTCGCGGGTCCTGCGCGCGACCCCGCCGATCTCCCCGCCGCTCGGCGACGGCCTGATGAAGGCCAGGGGATGGCGCGACAGGCTCTCCATGCGCGTCTTGTCCCCGAGGATGCTGCCGCGCGAGATCGGGCTCGAGGGGTCGACCGACAGAACGGCGACCCTCCTGCCGCCTTCGCAGAGGCGCGTGCCAAGGGTGTCGATGAACGTGCTCTTGCCGGCGCCCGGGGCCCCGGTCACGCCGATCCGCCATGCGCCCCCCGAGAGCGGCATGAGCGCGTTGAGAAGCTGCTCCGCGGACCCCCGGTGGACCGGCGCCCGGCTCTCTATCAGCGTGATCCCTCGCGCCAGCGCCCCGCGGTCGCCGGCCTTGATCCCCGCGATCAGCGCGGCAGGGTCGAACGGCCTCGCCTGGACTGCGGCGGGCGTCGGCGAGGGCGGCGGCGGGACTCCCGCGACGAAGCGCGTCGCGAATTCGGGGCCACCGCCCTGCGGGACCCACTCGGGCGGTGTGGACTCGGCTTGCATGGGGACCACCGGATCGGGCTCAGGTTACCTGGGCTATGCCCAGTTTTTCCAGGAGCGCGGCGGCCGACGCGGGGACCGGCGTTCCCGGGCCAAAGACGGCGGCGGCGCCGTTGCTGTACAGGAAGTCGTAGTCCTGGGCGGGGATGACGCCGCCGACCACGACCAGGATGTCGTCTCGCCCCTGGCGCCTGAGCTCGTCGACGAGCGTCGGCAGGAGGGTCTTGTGGCCGCCGGCCAGCGAGCTCATGGCGACGATGTGGACATCGTTCTCGATGGCGTCCCGCGCGGCCTCCTCGGGAGTCTGGAAGAGGGGGCCGATGTCGACGTCAAAGCCCATGTCGGCCATGGCCGTGGCCACGACCTTGGCGCCGCGGTCGTGGCCGTCCTGCCCGAGCTTGGCTATCAGGATGCGCGGCCTGCGGCCCTCGCGCACCGCGAACGCGTCGGCCATCTTCCGCACCTTCGCGATGCCGTCCCCCGCCCCGTAGGCCGAGCGGTACACGCCGGACACCGAGCGGACCTGGGCCTTGTAGCGGCCGAACACCTTTTCGAGGGCGTCGGAGATCTCCCCCAGGGTCGCGCGGACCCTGGCGGCCTCGACGCTCAGCTCCAGCAGGTTCCCCTTCCCCGTGCGCGCGCACTCCGTGAGGGCCTCCAGGGCCTGCCGGACCGCGGGGTTGTCGCGCTCGCTCCTGAGCTTGTGCAGCTGCCGGACCTGGGACTCGCGCACCGCGCCGTTGTCGACCTCCAGGATCTCCATCGGCGCCTCGCGCTCGAGGCGGTAGCGGTTGACCCCGACGATGGTCTCCCTGCCCGAGTCGATGAGCGCCTGCCGGCGGGCGGCGGCCTCCTCGATCCGGAGCTTCGGGATGCCCGTCTCAATGGCCTTGGCCATGCCGCCGAGCCGCTCGACCTCCTGGATGTGGCTCCACGCCTTGTGGGCCAGCTCGTGGGTGAGGCGCTCGACGTAGCAGGAGCCGCCCCACGGGTCGACGACGTTGCAGATGCCCGACTCGGCCTGGAGGAAGAGCTGGGTGTTGCGGGCGATCCTGGCCGAGAAGTCGGTCGGCAGGGCGATCGCCTCGTCCAGGGAATTGGTGTGGAGGCTCTGGGTGTGGCCCATGACGGCCGCCATGGCCTCGACGCACGTGCGGGCGACGTTGTTGTAGGGATCCTGCTCGGTCAGGCTCCAGCCGCTCGTCTGCGAGTGGGTGCGCAGGGCCATCGACTTCGGGTTCCCCGGGTTGAACTGCCTCACGAGCTTGGCCCAGAGGAGGCGCGCCGCGCGCATCTTGGCGACCTCCATGAAGAAGTTCTTCCCCTGCGCCCAGAAGAACGACAGGCGCGGGGCGAACGCGTCGACGTCGATCCCCGCCTTTATCCCCGTGCGCAGGTACTCGAGGCCGTCGGCCAGCGTGTACGCGAGCTCCAGGTCCGCCGTCGCTCCGGCCTCCTGCATGTGGTAGCCCGAGATCGAGATCGAGTTGAACTTCGGCATCTTGCGGGACGTGTACTCGAAGATGTCGGCGATGATCCTCACCGAGGGCCCCGGCGGGTAGATGTAGGTGTTGCGCACCATGTACTCCTTCAGGATGTCGTTCTGGATGGTCCCGGAGAGCTGCTCCAGCTTCACGCCCTGCTCCAGGGCCGCGACGATGAAGAACGAGAGGACGGGGAGCACGGCCCCGTTCATCGTCATCGAGACGCTGATGCGGTCGAGCGGGATGCCCGAGAAGAGCGCCTGCATGTCGAGGACCGAGTCGACGGCGACGCCGGCCTTGCCCACGTCCCCGACGACCCTCAGGTGGTCGCTGTCGTAGCCGCGGTGCGTCGCCAGGTCGAAGGCCACGGAGAGGCCGGTCTGCCCCGCCGCGAGGTTGCGCCGGTAGAAGGCGTTGCTCTCGGTGGCCGTCGAGAACCCCGCGTACTGGCGGATCGTCCACGGCTTGAGGACATACATCGTGGCGTAGGGGCCCCGCAGGAACGGCGGGATGCCCGCGGAGAAGTCGAGGTGCTCCACGGGCTCGAGGTCCCGCGGGGTGTAGAGGGGGGCCACCGGGATCTGCTCGAGGGTCATCCAGTCCGCCAGGGCGCCGGGGCGCCCGTCCTCGGCCCTCGCGGCGGCCGCCCACTGGCTGGCGTCCCCGCCCGCCATCTTGGCGGGATCGAGGAAGAGTGCCGTGTAATCGGGGAATTTCATGGAGGGGGTTCCTTTAGATGCCGAGCTTGTCCTGGAAGGCCGCGAGCATCTGGGCGCAGTTCGCCCGCGCGTGGATGAACTCGTCCACCCCTGCGGCCATGAGCGCGTCGACCTGGCCCGGGGGCAGGCCCGCGAGCACCACCCTCGGTCCGCCGGGCGCCGCCTTGAGCGCCCCGGCGATCTGCGGGACCAGCTCAGGGTAGCTTTCATCCGTGGAGCAGATGACCACGATCGGGGCCCTGGACTCGATCGCCGCCCGAGCGGCCGCCTCCGGAGTATCGAAGCCCTTGTTGCCGACGGCCTCGAATCCGCCGGCGGCGAAGAACGCCGCGCTGAAGTCGGCCCTGGCCCCGTGCTGCCTGCGGGGCCCCATGTTCGCGAGGAACACCCTGGGACGGGCGCCCGTCCTCTCCCTGAAGCCCTCGGAGCGGCGGCGGACCGCCTCGAACGACTCGCTCCTGCGCCGTATCCTGACCTTGGTGACAGGCGCCTCGTCGTCCCGCCCAAAGCGCAGGACCCGCGTCACCTCGCCCAGCGTCGCGCCGTGCAGGAAGGCGTCCGTGAGGATGGCCATCCGGGTCGACGCGGGGGCGCCGAGGAGGCTGGCCAGCTTCTCCAGGACCTCGGAGCCGCGCTCGGCCTCCGGGGCGTTCCGGTAGGTCACGACCTGGGCGGCGCGCCTGGCGGCCAGGGCCGCGTAGTCGGGCGACACCACGTTTTCCAGGCGCTCCCTCATGTCCGGTTGGAGGTTGGTCCCGATCACCCCGTCCCTGCGGGTCTCGACATTCGCGATCCGGTCCTCGGCGCACCTGGAGACGAGCTCCTGGGGAAAGCCCGACTTCACGGCCGCGGCCATCCCGCCCTTGCGCTCGACGTCCTGGAAGAGCGCCCAGGCCTTCTCGGCGAGCTCGAGGGCCAGCGTCTCGACGTACCAGGAGCCCCCGACCGGGTCGACGACCCGGCCGAGCTGGCATTCCTCGGCGAGGATGATCTGGATGTTGCGGGCGAGCCTGCGCGAGAAGTCGTCCGGCACCCGGAAGCACTCGTCGAACGGGGCGACGTGGATGCTGGAGCATCCCCCCATGACGCCCGCGAACGCCTCGCTGGTCGCCCTCAGGAGGTTCACGTGCGGGTCGAGCACCGTCTTGTTCCAGATCGAGGTGCGCCCGTGGAAGACCAGCCGCTGGGCCTCCTTGCTGCCGCCGGCCGCGCCCACGGCGCGGGCCCAGAGCAGGCGGGCCGCGCGCAGCTTCGCGATCTCCATGAAGAAATGCGAGCCCAGGGAGTAGGTGAAGAGGAACCGGGGGCCGGAGCGGTTGACCGTGAGCTTGCGCAGGGCGAGCTCACGCAGGTACTCGACCCCCGTCGCAAGGCCGAAGCCCAGCTCGTGGACCGCGCTTCCTCCCGCGTCCGCCCAGAGGTTCGCATGCACCCCGACTGTCCTCAGCCGCACCTTGTTGCGCGCGGACCAGTCGGTGAGGGCCGCCATCTCGTCGTAGGCCGCGAAGAGCCCGCCGGGCAGCACGCCCCTGCCAAGCCACTCCGTGATGGGGTCGGAGAAGACGGCCCCGTGGAGCGCCGACGGCTTCTTGCCCTGCTCGGCCAGCCAGGCCGAGAGGAGCGCCGTCACCGCCAGGGCCGAGATTCCGGCGGGCACGTGGACCGGGACCGCCGCCAGGTCGACGCCCCGGAGGGCGCGGCCGGCGTCGTCCAGGGTCGCGATGGAAAGGCCGCAGCCCCCCACCTCGCCCGGCAGCCCGGAGTCGGGGTCGAGGCCGAGTCGGGTCGCTATGTCGAGGAGCAGGTTGACGCAGTTCTGTCCCCGGTTGAGGTCCTGCAGGAGGGCCTGGTTGAATTCGTCGGGCCGCCCGTAGGGCAGCTCCTGGGCTATCCTCCATCCCTCCGAGCGCGATCCGAGGGCCGTCGAGCCGCGCAGGTACGGCGCCAGGCCGGGCCAGGTCGCCTGCAGGGGCAGCTTCCCGCCGTCCTCGCGGGTGTAGATCGGCCGCAGGTCGATTCCCTCGGGGGTCTTCGTCACCACCCTCTTCTCAAAGGGCGCCCCCGCCAGGGACTCCTCGGCGGCCTTCCGCCACTCGGCCGCGCTCGTCGGGGGGAATTCGTCGAAGAGCCTTTCCTGTTTTTCGGCGCTCATGGGTTCAGGCGACCTCCTCGACCAGGACCTCGCTCCTGCGGCTGTTGATCGTGATGAAGAACCTTCTCACCGAGCCGCCGTTCAGCGGGGCCCCGGCCTGGTGCGGCGCGCCGTTCGCGGGGGAGGATGCCACCGCGGCCGGCCTCGGCGCCGGGGCGGCCGGCGCGCTCCTTTTCAGGTAGAACGCCTCGGTCTCGCGCGGGAACATGGCGTAGAGGACCGCGTTGTCGTCGGACGCCTCGATGCCCTTTTTTGACAGCTCCTCCCGCAGCGCCGGCATGCGCGGGGCGAGCAGGTCGGCCGGGCGGCCGAGGACGGGGTCCTGGCCCGACTTCTTGCGCGCGAGGGCCGCAAGCTCCTTGTTTATGCCGCCGGGCGGGCGGCCGTACTTGCCGAGCGCGATGTCGATCGTGGCCTGCGCCAGGTTCTGCCAGCGGCCGAACTTGACGTTGAGCACCGCCTGCGTGCCCACGATCTGCGAGGTGGGCGTCACCAGCGGAATCCATCCGAGCGCCTCGCGGACGACCGGAACCTCGGCCATCACGTCCGCGAACTTGCCCTCCATCTTCAGCTCCCGGAGCTGGTTCCTGAAGTTGCTGAGCATCCCGCCGGGGACCTGGAACGTCAGCGCGTCGCTGTCGACGCGCTCGTTGGCCGCGCTCATGAAGGCCGCAAGCTCCTTGGCCACGCCCTCGAAGTACTGCCTGAGCTCGAAGAGCCTCTTGCCGTCGTAGTGGGGAATGCGCGGGTTGCCGTCCAGGGCCGCGAGCATGCGGATCGTGTCGGGCTGGGCCGTGCCGTTCGCGAAGGGCGTGATCGAGGTCTCGACCGAGTCGGCGCCGGCATCGATGGCGGCGATGTACGACGCAAGCGCGAGACCGGCCGTGTCGTGGCTGTGGACCACGACCGGGATCGCGTGGCGCTGCTTGATCGCCTTGACCAGGTTGAAGGTCACGCGCGGGGTGAGGAGGCCGGCCATGTCCTTCACGCAGATGGAGTCGACGCCCTGCTCGACCAGCTCGTCGGCGAAGGCCGCGAGCTTCGCCGGGGTGTGCACGGGGCTCATCGTGTAGCAGATGGCCCCCTGGGCGTGCTTGCCCGCCGCCTTCACCGCCCTGATGGCGGTGACCAGGTTCCTCGCGTCGTTCAGCGCGTCAAAGATGCGGAAGACGTCCAGGCCGTGCCTCGCCGTGCAGCGCACGAACGCCTCGACCACGTCGTCCGGGAAGCTCGTGTACTGGACGAGGTTCTGGCCGCGAAGCAGCATCATCTGCGGCGTCTTCGGGGCCGCTGCCTTGAGCGCGTCCAGCCTGTCGAAGGGATTCTCGGAAAGATACCGCAGGCATGAGTCGATTGTCGCCCCTCCCCATGTCTCAAGCGCCCCGAATCCAAGCGAGTCCAGGCTTGGGGCTGCGGGAAGCATCTGAGCGGTGGACATGCGCGTGGCCGCCAGGGACTGGTGGCCGTCGCGAAGGACCGTATTGTTGAACACAACCGTTTTCATAGGCATGGGGCCCGTTTCGCGGGTGGCAGGGAAGCTGTGCGTCCCCTTCCGGCGACCCCTTTGAAGGGGCGCAGCCGACGCCACTGAATGCATATTGCGCGAGAGCCATGTGCTCATCGTACCTCCGTCGACGCGCAGCTGCTCTTCGTTTCTTGCCAACCTATGCGCATGCCTTGCTCTCCGTTAAGAGATGCTTCACTCAAACACCGAAAACACGGCCTATTAGCGGGATTAATGCATATCCGCAACAAATTGATATATAATTTGTTACGATTCAACCACGCCCGTGCGATCCCGCGGCGCCCCCGAAGGGCCGGCCGCCAGCGCCAGCTAGCGCCCGGCTGCGGCGCGCACGGCTATCCCGGCCGCCGCAAGCTCGCCTCGTATCAGGCGCGCAAGTCCCGCGGCGCCGGCGCTGTCCCCGTGGATGCATATCGTGTCCGCGTCAACGGGGACAAGCTCCCCGCCCACGGCCACCACGGCTCCCTCGCGGGCAATCCGAAGCGCCTGCCGGGCGGCGGCCGCCGCGTCCGCGATCACGGCCCCCGGCGCCGACCGCGGCAACAGCGTTCCGTCGCGCCCGTAGGCGCGGTCGGCGAACGCCTCCCCGAGGACCCGCAACCCATGCTCCCTCCCCACCCTGGCCAGCACGCTTCCCGCCAGGGCCACCAGCACCCACTCCGAGCCCGATCTGCGCGCATCCTCGGCCAGCGCGGACGCCACCGCCTTGGCAAGCGCCCCGTCCCTCGCCGCCATGCCGTAGAGCGCCCCGTGCAGCTTCACGTGGCCGACCGTCGCGCCGAGCGCCCGGGCAAGGCCCTGCAGCCGCCTCGCCTGCCCGAGCACGAGCGCGGCCGCCTCGTCCGGGCTCACGGAAAGCTCCCTCCTTCCGAAGTGCTCCCGGTCCGCGAAGCCGGGATGCGCCCCGATCGCGGCCCCGTGGGCCAAGGCGAGCCGGAGGGCCTCGCGCATCGTGCCCTCATCCCCGGCATGGGCGCCGCAGGCTATGTTGACGGAGGAGACGAGCGGCACCAGCTCGGCGTCGGAGCCGCACCCCTCGCCCACGTCCGCGTTCAGGTCGATGGCGCCCCCGCGGCTCATAGAAGCCTTATCTTTTCGGCGAGGCCCTGGCGCAGCAGCGCGATCCGGTGCTCCCCGGCCCGCGCCATCGCATGGGCCTCGCCGACCGTGGTCCTGGAGAACCTGACGCCGTCCCCGGGCGCCAGCTGCGCAAGCAGCGGGAAGTCGACCGAGGCCGCGTGGGCGACCCGCGGATAGCCGCCCAACGTCTGGGCGTCGGCGATCAGCACGATCGGATCGCCGTCGGGCGGCACCTGGATCGTGCCGGGCGCGACGGCCGTCGAGACCAGGTCGTCGCCGCCCGAGCGGACGAGCTTCGGCCCGTCGAGGCGGATCCCCATTCGACTCGACCTCGCGGTGACCGCGTAGCGCCCGGAAAAGAGCGCCTCGCCGAACTCGTGCGCGTTCGCCCCAGGCATCACGCGCACCGTCGGCTCGGACGAATAGGGCGGAAGCATGCGCTCGTCTATGCTCCAGTGCCCGGAAAGCTGGCGTTTCGAGGGCACGGAGCGCAGGACGTCGCCGTCCCGGAGCGCCCTTCCCTGGAACCCGCCGATTCCGGCGGACAGGAGCGTCCCCCGCCCTCCCATGACGGGCTCGACGTCGAACCCGCCGGATATGGAGAGGTACGCGCGGCAGCCCTGCAGGCGCCTGCCGAACCTGATTCGTCCCCCGGCCTCCACCCGCACGGGCCTCCAAGGCGGGACCTGGTCAAAGCGCGCGCCGCAGACGGCCACGCACGCGGCCTCGCCGAACTCAAGCTCGGGCCCGATGAGCGTGATCTCGAGCGCCGGGGCGTCCTCCGGGTTGCCGACAAGGAGGTTTGCGACCCTCAGGGCGAACGCATCGGCGGCGCCCCCGACCGGAACCCCCTCGGCGAGGCGGCCCCTTCGGCCCAGGTCCTGGACCGTCGTCTGCATACCGGCCCTGAGAACGGCTATCTCCATGACGCAAACTCGGGGCCGGAGATCGCCCTGAACCGGACCCGGTCGCCGGGCCTGAGGAGGGCCGCCGGCCGCTCCAGCGGCCTGAAGAGCGCCATCGGCGTCCGGCCGATGATCTGCCATCCTCCCGGCGAATCGACCGGATAGACCCCCGTCTGCGAACCCCCGATCGCGACGGAGCCCGCCGGGACGCGGGCCCTCGGCGTGTCCCTCCTGGGGGTGCGAAGCGAATTGGGAAGCCCGCCCAGGTACGGGAATCCCGGGGTGAACCCGATCGCGTGCACAAGGTAGGCGCCCGCCGCGTGGCGCGAGGCCGCCTCCTCGGGGCTGACCCCGCAGTGCTCGGCGACCCTCCCGAGGTCCGGCCCGAGGTCGCCGCCGTAGCACACGGGTATCTCGAGAACCCTGGGCGCGGAGGCGGCCGGCGCGGATTTCGCGCGCGCGGCGCAGGACTCAAGGAAGCGGCACACCTCGCCGTACGCGTCGCCCGAGGGCTCGGCGAACTGCGCCGGGTCGTAGAACGCGGCCACGGTCGCGTAGGCCGGCACGACGTCCGTGATGCCCGGCCTCCCCGCCGCGACGATGGCCTCGGCGAAACCGAGGACCGAGGCAAACGTGGCGCCGTCGATCCCGGAGCCCAGCGTGGCAATGACCGCCGAGTCGCCGAGGGGCTCCAGTTTCATCATGCCTAGCCGGCGCACAGAAGCTTCTCCGCGTGCGCAAGCGCGCTCCTTGCGTTCCGGTCGCCGAGCATCCGGGCGAGCTCCGCCACCCGGGCCTTGCGGTCGCCGTGGATGGGCTCGATCGTCACCACGGCCCTGTCGCCCGACTGGTCCTTGTGGACGACGAAGTGGCTCGAAGCGTGCGCCGCGACCTGGGGCAGGTGCGTGACGCAGAGCACCTGGTGGCGCTGCGCGATCGCCGCCATGCGCTCCCCCACCACGCTGCCGACCTCGCCGCCCACGTTGGCGTCGACCTCGTCGAACACGAGGACCGGGACGGAATCCAGGTCCGCGAGCACGGCCTTCAGGGCGAGCATCACGCGCGCCAGCTCCCCGCTTGAAGCGATCCGGCTCAGGGGGAGGGGCGCCTCTCCGACGTTCGGGGAGAAGAGGAACTCGCAGCCGCAGTCGCCGGCGGGCCCGAGCCCCGGGGCGTCCGTGATCGCGATCCGGAACTCGGCCTTCTCGAATCCGAGCTCCGCGATCCCGGCGGCGGCCGCCCGGGCAAGGCTCTTCGCGGCCTTCTCGCGCACCGCCCGAAGCGCGGAGGCGGACCTCCTCGCCTCCCGGGCCGCGGCCTCGATCTGCCGGTCCAGGCGCGCGAGCGCGCCCTCGATGTCCCCGTGGGACGACACCCTCAGGCGCATGGATTCGCGGGCCGCGGCGACCGACCGGACGTCGGGCCCGTGGCGCCGCCTGGCCTCGAGCCACGCGTTCATGCGCTCCTCGAGGGGGCCGTGCCCCTCGGGGTCCGCCTGGAGCTCGCGAGCGAGCGACCCGAATTCCGCGGCGAGCTCGCCGAGCTCCGCGGAGGCGGCCGCCATGCGGTCGGCCAGCGCCCTGCTCGAGGGGTCGATCGACTCGAGCCTGCGAGCCTCGCGCACCAGGGCCGCCACCCTCGACGTGGCGCCGTCGTCGCCCGCAAGCCCCGTCTCGAGCGCCGAAGCCAGGGCGGCGATCTCCTGCGCGCGGCTCATCCTCTGGAAGTCGCGCTCGAGGGCGGCGATGGCCTCCTCGGAAAGGTCGAGCCGGTCGAGCTTCGCCAGCTGGGCCTCCATGAAGGCCAGCTCGTCCGGCGACAGCCTGGCCTCCGAGGCGAGCCGCTCGCTCTCCCTCTGGAGGGCGCACCAGGCCCCGTAGCGGGCCGCGTAGTCCCCGAGGGCGGGCCCGGCCTTCCCGTAGAGGTCGAGGAGCTCGAGCTGGCACGAGTCCCTCAGGAGGCGCCTGGGTTCGCTCGGCCCGTGGAAATCGACCCAGAGCTCGCCGATGCGCTGCAGCGCGGCGAGCGTGGCCAGGCCCCCGTTGACCGTTATCCTTGGGGGGCGCTCGCGCGAGAGGCTCCTCTTGAGGACCAGGAGGCCCTCCTCGCAGGCCGGCAGGTCCAACTCCGCCAGCAGGGCGTCGATCCTGCCCGGGTCGCTGAAATGGAGCGAGGCCTCGACCTCGCAGGCCGGGGCGCCCTGGCGGATGACGGCCTTGTCCGCCCGCTCGCCCGCCAGGAGCGAAAGGGCGCCGATCAGGATGCTCTTGCCCGCGCCGGTCTCGCCCGTGACGGCGGCAAAGCCCGGGTCAAAGTCCACCGCGACGTAGTCGAGAAGCGCCAGGTTGCGGATGCGGAGCGACTGGAGCATTGGATCCCGTGCCTGGCCCGGCCTCCCGCCTAGACGACCCCCTTCGGAAGCAGGGGCAGGAGCTTCTTTATGTCCTGGACGCAGTCCCGGTGGCAGACGAGCACGGCGTCGCGCGTCTCGACGACGACCAGGTCCGTCAGGCCGCACAGGGCGATCACGCGCCCGGTGCTCACCGCAACCGTGTTCGTCGTGTTCACGGACACGACCGAGCCCCGGCATGTGTTGCCCGACCTGTCGGAGAACAGGTGCTTGGGAAGCGCGGTCCACGACCCCACGTCGTCCCAGTCGAAGTCCGCGATGACGGTCGCCACCGACTCGGCCTTCTCCAGGACCGCGTAGTCGACCGAGACCCTCGGAAGCGAGGGGAACCTCCTGGCGAGGTAGCGCCTCGGGTCGCCCGCGGGAAAGTCCCTTATGAAGGCGGCAAGCTCGGGCGCGCTCCTCTCGACCTCACAGAGGAACCTCCCGACGCTCCAGACGAATATCCCGGCGTTCCACGCGTACCTCTTGCTCTTCACGTAGCGCCTTGCGGTCGCCTCGTCGGGCTTCTCGACGAAGCGCCTGACGCGCAGGAGGCGGCTCCCGTCGGCGCCCCTCGCCAGCGGGCTGCCGAGCTCCAGGTAGCCGAAGCCGGTCGCGTTGTAGGTCGGCGGGATCGCAAAGGTGAGGAGGCTCCGGCCGGCCCTGCCCGCCTCGCCCTCGACCGCCCACTTGAACGCCTGCGCCAGCTGCCGGCCAAAGCGCGCGCTGTCCTTGATCATCGCGTCGGCGGGCAGGAGCGCCAGGACGCCGTCCGGGCACCTGGCCCTGACGAGGCCGGTTGCGAGGGCCGCCGCCGGCGCGGTGTCGCGCCTGGCCGGCTCCGCGATGATGCGGTCCCGCGGAAACTTCGGAAGCGCCCTGCGGATGAGCGGGACCTGCGCCCTGTTCGTCAGGATCCAGACGTTCCTATCGAGGACCACCCCCTTGAGGCGGAGGATCGTCTCCTCAAGGAGGGTCCTGTCCGAGAACAGGCGCAGCAGGTGCTTCGGGGAGCTCGAGCGGCTCATGGGCCAGAAGCGCTCGCCACTTCCGCCGGCGATGATGCAGGCGTGGTACCTTGGGTCTGCTTTCATGGGGTAGATGCGGCGCAAGACTCGTCGGCGGAAGGGCCCGCGCCAAGCCGGAATGAGGCGCCGGGCCAAGTTTGACCGGAAGTCAGTGCCTGACGACTATCTTCCCAAACTGGCCGCCCCGCTCCATGAGGTCGAAGGCCTGCGCGCCCCTCTCGAAGGGGAAGACGTCGCTGATGACGGGCCTGAGGCCGTGGCGCCCGACGAACGCCAGCATGGCCGCCCAGTCGGCGGGGCTCCCCATGGTCGTTCCGAGGATCGAGACCTGCTTCCAGAAGACCTTCCTCAGGGCGACCTCGGGCACGTTGCCCCGGGTGGCGCCGTAGACGGCGATCCTGCCGCCGGGCGCGGCGAGATCGACAAGCGCCCCGAATCCGGGCCCGCCGGCGCCGTCGATGATGACGTCGAAGGCCCCGGGCGAGCCGGCTGCGTCCTTCGGCCAGCCGTCCCGGTCGTAGCGAAATCCCCCCTTCGCGCCGAGCGCCACCGCCCGGCCTATCTTCTCGTCGGAACTCGAGGTGACCCAGACCTCGTTGCCGGAGGCGACCGCGAACTGGAGCGCAAAGAGCGCCACGCCCCCCCCGATGCCGGTCACGAGCACCCGCTCGCCCGGGCGGAGCCCGGCCCGGCTGAAGAGGGCCCGCCAGCCGGTCAGGCCGGCCAGCGGAAGCGCCGCGGCCTCGTCCCAGCCCAGGTGGGCGGGCTTTGCCGAAAGCTGCGAAACCGGCACCGCCGCCAGGTCCGCCAGCGTCCCGTCGCGGGGCAATCCGAGGATCGTGAAGCCGGGCCCCTGGGCGCCCGCGGAGGGCCCCCAGTCGAATCCCGGATTGATGACGACCTCGCGCCCGACCCACGAGGGGTCGGCGCCCGGGCCGACCGAGTCCACGACGCCCGCGCCGTCCGAGCCGGGGATGCACGGGAACCTGAGCCCGGCGTACTGCCCGAGCTTGATCCAGACATCGCGGTGGTTGAGCGCGGCCGCACGGAGCCTGACGAGCGCCTCGCCGGCCGCGGGGGCGGGATCCGGGACCTCCGCCACGCCCACCTTGCCCACGGACTCGATTCGAATGGCGCGCATGCGGTGTGGGGGGCCTCAGACGTGGAGGATCACTTCCTCGTCCCTGAAGCGCACCTTCGGCGCCGCGGCGTACTTGTCGTCGGCGGCGCGGTAGCCCGCGGCCCCGGCGCAGAGCGCCGTGTAGCCCATCGCGGTCAGCCCGAGGATCCTGTCGTACTCCGCCGGGTCGATCCCCTCCATGGGGCAGGTGTCGATCCCGAGGAGGGCCGCCGACGCCATGAACTGCCCGAGCGCGATGTAGACCTGGCGGGCCATCCAGCTGTCGAGGTATCCGCCCTGGCGCGCCTTCTCGGTGCTCCCGGCGATGATGTCCGCGTAGCCCTTGAGGCTCGCCTTGGCGACGCCCCGGACCTCCGCGGTTCTCTCGATGAAGCGCTCGAGGTCCCCCGCGTCGTAGCTCCTGCGCCCGGCGAAGACGACGAAGTGCGAGCAGTCGAGCGGCTGCCGCTGGCCCCACGACGCGGTCGAGAGCCTTTCGCGGGTGGCGGGGTCCGTGACCACGATGAACCTCCAGGGCTGGAGCCCGAACGAGGAGGGGGCCAGCACGAGAGCCCGCTCAAGGGCCGCCCATGTCCCGGCGGGGATCCTCCTTGAGGCGTCGAACTTCTTGGTGGCGTAGCGCCACTGGAGCGCTTCGGTTACGGTCTCGGTGGGTACGGGTGTCATGGGTGTGAGACAGAGAACGAGGCTCGGTCCGCCGATTTGTCAAAGCCCCTGGCGGAAAATCCTCCCCAGCACGGGGACGCGCGCGAGCATCGCCTCCAGTTCGTCCCTGCCCTCGATGCGAAGGAGCCACAGAGCGAGCGCGTACGCGCACACTCCGGCGGGAACGAGGAGCGCGACCGGCGCCAGGTTGCTGGCCCCCAGGCCGAGCGCCTGGAGGGCGCGCGAGCCCGCGGCGACCACGGCCGCCATCACCGCCGTGGCGCCCAGCACCTTTGCGAAGCTCGGGAGAAGGGGCGCAAGGCGCATCTCGGGAAGGCGCCGCTCGAGCGCCCTGCCGAGGAGCAGGGTCTGCGCGACGATGGCCGTCGTGCTGGCGAGAACGATTCCGACGATCCCGAGCCAGCGTATCAGGGCGAGGCTCACCGCTATGTTGATCAGGAAGTCGACAAGGGCCACCCGCACCGGCGTCCTCGTGTCCTTGACCGCGTAGAACGCCCTCACCGTCAGGTTGACCACGGAGAAGAACGGGAGCCCGATCACCATCAGGGCGAGGAGCAGCGCCATCCTTTGCGCGTCGACCTCGGTCACGTGGCCGTGCAGGTAGATGAGCCTCACGATCGGCCCGCTGAGGAGCGCGAGCCCCGCGGCAGCCGGGACGTTTATGATGAGGATGAGTCGGATCCCCTTCTGGAAGTCGACCGCCATAGCGCGGAAGTCGCGCTTCACGGCGTGCGCCGCGATCAGCGGGTAGACCACCGTCGAGACGGCCACGGCGAAGACGCCTATCGGGAACTCCATGAGCCGGTTGACGGTGTAGAGGTAGACGGCCGAGGGGTCGTCGACCGAGAACGCAAGGAGCCGCGACACCGAGAAGTTGATCTGGTAGATCGCCGTCCCGAATATCCCTGGCGTCATGAGGAGCGCGATCTCGCGCACGCGCGGGGAGAGCCCCAGGTCGAAGGCGGGCCGCCATCCCATCCGCACGAGGACCGCGGCGGGGACGGCCATCTGCAGGAAGCCGCCCGCGAGGACCCCCGCGCAGAGCCAGCGGATCTCGCCGAGGGGCGTGGCCGCGAAGTGCAGGCCGGCGCCCGCCAGGGTCGCGATCATCGCCAGGTTGAGCCAGATCGGCGAGAGCGCGGGCTCCACGAAGTGCCCGAGCACGTTCAGCGTGGCGCTGCACGCGGCCGCCAGGCTGATCAGCGCAAGGTAGGGGAAGAGGACCACGACCAGGTCGGCGGCGACATACCACTTCTGCTCGTGCCCCGGCAACAGCCGCGACTGGCTGAATATCGCCGCCGCGGCCAGGACAAGGGCGCCGGTGATGACGAGGAGCCACGACGCGACCTTGGAGAGCAGCCGGTAGGTCCCCGCCCTGCCGCCCAGGTGGAGCTCCTCCTGGAGCGTCGGCACGAAGGCGGCGGTCATGGAGCCCTCGGCCAGGAGCCTCCTGAAGAGGTTCGGGAGGATGAACGCGGTCGTGAACGCCGCGTAGAGCCAGCCCGAGCCGAATATGGCGATCGCGAGCGAGTCGCGCACGAGCGCGAGGACCCTCGAGACGACTGTCAGGAACGAGATGACCCCGATGCTCTTGAGGCTCTTCGACACGCGGGCTCAGCCCTGGCCTACGGCATCTTCAGCCGCAAGGCGGAGCCTTCGATGGAGACGTCGGCGAGCTTGGCCCAGGCCGCCGCCAGGTCGTCCGGCGCCGGCTGCGTGAAGAGGAGCTTCTTCATCGCAAATCCCCGGACAAAAGGCAGCCGCTGCACCGGGCATCCCCCCACGTAGAACGACTCCGGGTCGAACTCGAAGCCCGAGCCGCGCCTCGTGAAGGTCCCGGTCGCCTGGACGATGACCGAGGAGCTGAAGCCGTAGACGTTGAGGGTGACCGTGTCCCCGAACTGAATCTTCCCCCCGCGCATCCGCGCGTTGAGGGTCCCCGCGTCGATCATCCTCTGGTTGGCGGGCGGCGGCGCCGGCTTGTCCCCGGGCTTTGCCGCCTTGGGCTTGGGCGTCTCCGGCTGGCTTATGCTGCCGATCAGGGCGTTCAGCTCGCCCTCCTCGACCGAGATGCTCTCGCCCGCGACGAAGCTCTTGCGCTTCTCGGCGATCGACGACGAGTTGGCCGAGCCGCGCGAGCCCTCGATGTAGTAGACGGCGCTGGCCGGCGCGTCCTTCGGGATCGCCGTCACCTTCAGCACGGGCCGGGACACCAGGTAGGCCGCGCCGAGAACCGCCCCGAGGGCGACGCTCAGGGCGGCGCCAAGCCCCACCTCAAACCATGTCGGACCCTTCTGCGCTTTCGTGTTTTTCTTTAGCATGGGAGAAAAGTCATTTCTTCGACGGGGCCGCCGCGGGCTTCGCCGCCTTGGAGCCGCCGTCCGCGGCCTTGGTCCCCCCGGCGGGGCCCGATCCGCCCGCCTCCGGCTTGGAGGCGCCCGCCGGGGCCGATTCGCTGGCCGCGGCCTTGGCCATCCCCTTGTTCTTGTAGTCCGTGATGTAGAACCCGCTTCCCTTGAAGATCAGCCCCGCCCCGCCCCCCACCAGCCGCTTGAGCGCCGCCCTGTGGCACTTCGGGCACTTCCTGAGCGGCTCGTCGCGCATGGACTGGAACTGCTCGAAAAGGTGTCCGCACTTGGAACAGGCGTACTCGTAGGTGGGCATCGGAAGTGGACCGCGCCTATATGTGCGAAGCCCACGGGCTTGGCGAGTTTGTTCTCGGCAGCCGAACGGCATTCGAGCTCAATTTCCGGCAATGGACCAAGCCGCCGAAATGCAGCTCCTGGTGTCGCGCGTCGAGGCCGGGATCGACCGCCTCCTGCCCCCGGCGTCCGAGCCGTCCTCCCGGCTGCACGGGGCCATGCGCTACTCGATGCAGGCCGGCGGGAAGCGCATCCGGCCGGTCCTGGTCCTCGCGGCGTCGAGGCTCTTCGAGACCGGCGCCCCGGCCGACCCCGTCCCGGCCGCGGTCGCGGTCGAGTGCGTGCACACCTACTCGCTCGTGCATGACGACCTGCCCTGCATGGACGACGACGACCTGAGGCGCGGCAGGCCGACCGCGCACAGGAGATTCGACGAGGCCACCGCCCTCCTTGCCGGGGACGCCCTCCTGACCCGCGCCTTCGCCATCCTCGCCGAGTCCTACCAGGGCCGGCCCGAGCTCGCCTCCTCGCTCGTCGCCGAGCTGGCGCAGGCCGCCGGGAGCCGGCGCCTGATCGGGGGCCAGATGGAGGACCTCCTGGCGGAGAGGGGCGCCGGCGCGACCCGCGAGGCCCTGGCCTACATCCACCTGAACAAGACCGCGGCGATGATCGAGGCGTCCCTAGCCATGGGCGCGATGTGCGCGGGGGCCCCGGCGGACTGCGTCGACACCCTGCGCGGGTGCGGCCGCGAGCTCGGCCTGGCGTTTCAGATCGTGGACGACGTCCTGGACGCCACCTCCGACACGGCGACCCTCGGGAAGACCGCGGGCAAGGACGCCCGGGCGGGCAAGGTGACGTACGTCTCCGTGCACGGGCTCGAGGAGGCCCGCCGGATCGCGCGCGGGCATTCGGACGCGGCCATCGCGGCGCTCCGCCGGGTCCCGGGCGACACCGGCTTCCTGTCGAGGCTCGCGGGCGACCTCGTGGCGCGGTCGCACTAGCTATTGCAATCCGGGGAACATTCGGGTCCCTTTTTGGGGAACTTTACCCCAAAATGCCCCGATCCCTGATCCGCGCATCCGCGCTGGCCCTGGCGCTCGCATCGCCCGCGCTCGCTTCCGAGTCCGTCACCAAGGACCAGGTCCTGGACGCCATCCGCGTGTTTGAGTCCAACGCGGCGGCAAGCCTGACGGCGCAGAAGACGCCGGAGGAGGCGAACGGCGCGGTCGCCAGCGCCTCCAACACGATCCTGAAGTTCGCCCTGGAGAGCGACCTGGTCGTCGTCGACCTCGGGACCGACTCGGTCCCGTGGTGCGACGTGAAGAAGGGCCTCTCGGAGCTCTCGGACTCGGGCGAGCGGGGCCTCCTCCTCGCGGCCTACCTTTCCGGGAGCGTCAAGGCTCAGCTCCATTCGGGCAGGCAGGACCCGAACCCCTACCCGGGCTGGGTCGCCATGCTCCGCGTCTACCATTCGCTCAAGGTGCGCGAGGGCCTGAGGGTCGCCGAGGTCGACGCGCTCCTCGCGCGCCAGGCGGACGGAACGCTTGAATCCTTCGCGGCGGCCGCGCTCCAGCGCTCGAACGAGAGCCTGCAGAAGGCGTATGGCGGCGCCAGCGCGCCGCAGAAGCAGATCGTGACGGCCGCCTCGCAGCCCTGATCAGCGTGCGCCGGCCGCGGCCTTGACAAGCTCCAGGAAGCTGCGGGCCTCCAGGCTCGCGCCCCCGATGAGACCGCCGTCGATGTCCTTCTGCGCCAGGAGCTCGGCGGCGTTGGCGGGCTTCATCGAGCCGCCGTAGAGGATCCTCACCCGCTGCGAGACGCCCTCGCCGAGAAGCTTCGTGAGGAGGCCGCGGATGAACCCGTGGACCTCCTGGGCCTGCTCCGTCGTCGCGACCTTTCCCGTGCCGATCGCCCAGACGGGCTCGTAGGCGATGACGATGCCGGCGGCCAGGTCCCCGCCGACCCCCTCGAGGGCGCGCTCGGTCTGGGTCTGCACGACCCTGAGCGTCGCCCCGGCCTCGCGCTCGGCAAGGCTCTCGCCGACGCATAGGATCGGCCGAAGCTGGTTCTTGAGCGCCGCGAGAACCTTCTTGTTCACGAGCTCGTCGGTCTCGCCGAAGAGCGTCCTGCGCTCGCTGTGCCCGATGATGACGTGGGTGGCGAACAGCGCGCGGAGCATCGGCGCCGAGATCTCCCCGGTGAAGGCGCCCGACGCCTCGAAGTGCATGTTCTGCGCGCCGAGCTTGATCACCGAGCCGTCGATCGCCTTGGCGACGCCCTCGAGCGCCGTGAACGGCGGGCAGACGACCACCTCGACGTCCTGCTGCGTCCCCACCGCGACGACGATGTCGTGGGCGAGGGAGACGGCGTCGGACGCCGTCTTGTTCATCTTCCAGTTCCCGGCGATAAGCTTCTTTCGGATCATGGTATTGGCGGCCCGGGGCCGTGCTTCAGGTTTCGAGGAACGCGACCCCGGGAAGGACCTTGCCCTCGAGGTACTCGAGGCTCGCGCCGCCCCCGGTCGAGCAGTGCGTCACCTTGTCGGCCACCTTGAACTTCCTCGCGGCCGTCGCCGTGTCGCCGCCGCCGACGACCGTCGTGGCGCCGTGCGCCGTGGCGTCCGCGACCGCCGCGGCCATGGCCTTGGTCGACCCCGCGAACTTCTCAAACTCAAACACGCCCGAGGGGCCGTTCCAGACGATCGTCTTGGCCCGGCGGATGGCGGCGTCGTAGAGGGCGATGGACTTGGGGCCGCAGTCGAGGCCCATCCAGCCCTTGGGAATCCCCGTGGAGTCGTCCGCGAGGCGCGTGGCCGCGTTCGCGTCAAACTTGTCCGCGCACACGTAGTCGACCGGCAGGATGATCGCGACGCCGCGCGCCTTTGCCTTCTCGAGCAGTTCGCCGACGATCTTTGCGCCCTCCGCGTCGAACAGGCTGTCGCCGATCTCCATCCCGCCGAGCACCTTCTTGAAGGTGTAGGCCATGCCGCCGCCGATGATGATCTCGTCGGCCTTGTCGATCAGGTTGCGGATGAGCGGGATCTTGTCCGCGATCTTGGCGCCGCCGAGGATGGCCAGGAGGGGCCTTCGCGGGTTGGCGATCACCGCCGCGAACGCCTTGAGCTCGGCCTCCATGAGGAAGCCCGCGGCCTTCTGCGGCAGGTTGACCCCGACCATCGAGGAATGGGCCCTGTGGGCGGTGCCGAACGCGTCGTTGACATAGACGTCGCCCAGCTTGGAAAGGCTTGCGCGAAACGCCGCGACCGCCGCGGGGTCGGCCTTCTTGGACGTCCCGTCCTCGAGCTTCACCTTGCCCTCCTCCTCAATGTGGAAGCGCAGGTTCTCAAGGAGGATGACGGAGCCCGGCTGGGCCTGCGCGCAGGCGGCCTCGACGGCCGCCCCGACGCAGTCGTCCAGGAAGGTGACCGGCCTGCCGAGGAGCTTCTCCAGCTCGGCCGCGACGGGCTTGAGCGAGTACTTCGCGATCCGCCGGCCGTCGGGCCGGCCGAGGTGGCTCATCAGCACGACCGAGGCGCCCTGGTCGAGCGCGAAGCGGATCGTCGGCAGGGCCGCGACGATCCGCTGGTTGTTCGTGATCGCGCCGCTGGCCTTGTCCTGCGGGACGTTGAAGTCCACGCGGATGAGGACGCGCTTGCCCGAGAGCTGGAGGTCGCGGATGCTCCTGAAGCTCATAGACCGGCGGCGACCTTCTTCAGGAGGTCCACGCAACGGTTGCTGTAGCCCCACTCGTTGTCGTACCAGCTCACGAGCTTGAAGAAGCGGCTGTTGAGCTCCATCCCGGAGCCCGCGTCGTAGATGGACGAGTGCGGATCGTGGATGAAGTCGGACGAGGCGACCTCGTCGCTCGTGTAGGCGAGGATTCCCTTCAGGTACGTCTCGCTCGCGCGCTTGATCGCCTCGGAGATCTCCTTGTAGGAGGTCTCCTTGACCGTGCGCACCGTCAGGTCGACGACCGATACGGTCGGCGTCGGGACGCGGAACGACATGCCGGTCAGCTTTCCCTTGACCTCGGGGCACACCAGGCCGACCGCGCGCGCGGCGCCCGTGGTCGACGGTATGATGTTGATGGCCGCGGAGCGGCCGCCCTTCCAGTCCTTCTTCGAGGGGCCGTCCACCGTCTTCTGCGTGGCCGTGTAGGAATGGATGGTCGTCATCAGCCCCTCCTCGATCCCGAAGCCCTCCTTCAGGAGAACGTGGACGATCGGCGCCAGGCAGTTGGTCGTGCACGAGGCGTTGGAGATGATCGAGTGCTTCGCGGGGTCGTACTTGGAGTCGTTGACGCCCAGGACGAGGGTGATGTCCTCGCCCTTCGCCGGCGCGGAGATGATGACCTTCTTGGCGCCGGCCGTGAGATGGCCCCTGGCCTTCTCGGCCTCGGTGAAGAGGCCCGTCGACTCGATGACGATCTGGACGCCCAGGGCGCTCCAGGGAAGCTCGGCGGGGCTCTTGGCGCTCACCACCCTGATCTCGTGGCCGTTGACGATGAGGACGTCGTCCTCGGCCTTGTCCGCGGCGGACTTCTTGGAGCCCACGGTGCCCGAGAAGCGGCCCTGCGTGGAGTCATACTTGAGCAGGTACGCCAGGTTGTTGGCCGGCACGATGTCGCCGACCGCGACGACGTCGAACGTCGAGCCAAGGAGGCCCTGTTCTACGAGCGCCCGGAATACCAGTCGGCCGATCCGGCCGAATCCATTGATAGCTACTTTGAGAGCCATGGGAGTGTGGGTACGAGGTGGTGTTTGGTGTTGTATTGAGCCCTGATTGGATCCGCGCCTCTCGCGGGAGCACGGAGCGCCCAATTAAGCAATCCGCGCGCGCCAAGGCAAGGGTCTTAATGGCCGGGCCGCCCCATATGACAAAGAGCCGGGGCCCCGATTGTCCTGTCTAATATCCTTCCCGCAGCTGCGCGCGAATCGCATCGAGGGTGCGGCCCACGCCTCCCCCGTTGTCGCTGCGCCAGACCGACGCGGCCGCCGAGATCGCGTCCCGCGCCTCCTTGTCGCCCAGGAGCGCCCCCGCCTGCACGGCGAGCGCCGCGGCGTCCGCCACGGTCCTGGCCGCCCCCCGGTCGAGCAGGTCTCGCGCAATCGACCTGAAATTGGCCATGCCCGGCCCGAAGAGCACCGGCTTGCCGAGCGCCGCCGCCTCGACGGGCGTCTGGCCCTCGGTGTGCGGCGGCAGGCTCTTCCCGACAAAGACAAGGTCCGCAAGCTGGGTCATCGAGCGCAGCTCCCCGGTCGTGTCGCCGACCGCCACGTCGACCTCCGCGGGCGCGGGCCCGAGCGAGCGCAGGTGATAGGAGAGCCCGGTCGCCCGGAGCAGCCCCTCGACCTCGGAGCGGCGCTCCGCGTGCCTTGGGACGATGAGGAGCGAGCAGGCGACTCCCCGGGCGCGCGCGCCGGCGAGCGCGCCGACGAGCGCCGCCTCCTCGCCGGGCCACGTGGAGGAGCCGAGCAGCACCAGCCGGCCCGCGGGCAGGCCGAGCTCGCGGCGCAGTCCGGCGCGGCCGGCCTCGTCGAGGAGGGCGATGTTCACGTCCAGCTTGATGTTTCCCGTGACGCAGATCCGCCCCGCCGGGAACCCGAGCTCGCGGAAGCGCCCGGCGTCCAGCTCCGAGCCCGCGAGGAGGCGGGTCATCCCGTCCAGCACGAACCGCGCGGCCGCGGGGAAGCGCCGCAGCCTCCGGAAGCTCCTGTCGGAGATCCTGGCGTTTATGCAGATCGCCGGGACCCTCCTCCTCTTCGCCTGGTGAAGGTGCTCGGGCCAGCGCTCCCCCTCCGTCACAATGGCGAGGTCCGGCGAGAACGCGTCCCATGCGCGCGCGGAGAAGGGCAGCCAGTCGACCGGGAAGTACGCAATGGCGCTGGCGAGCCCGCGGTACCGCTCCGACGCGAGCCTGAAGCCGGTGCTGGTCGTCGTCGTCAGCACGACCTCCGTTCCGTCCTCCTTGAGCGCCCGCAGGATGGGCTCGACCGCGAGCATCTCGCCCACGCTGACCGCCTGGAGCCAGACCCGGCGCACCCCCGGCCGCCTCGGGCCGACACCGGGCGGAAGCCCGAGCCGGTGCCAGAACCCCTCGCCGTAGCCGCCCCTCCTGCGCATCCGCAGCAGGTAATACGGCGACATCGCCACCATGGCGAAGGGGAACAGCAGCCGGTAAACCCAGATCATGGCTCCAGTAAGGGAACGACTAAACCGACCGGCAATGCCACAACAAGTTCGCCGGGGCCGCTTTTTTTTCTGTTGTCCGCCCGCGCGGGCGATCACGATCCCCCCCCCGACCATCCATGCGACGCCCGT